>JAEEGJ010002884.1_pt1 | contig 74726 bp, 45 predicted proteins | sample 8958761 | NCBI WGS metagenome assembly JAEEGJ01 (sample SAMN16246546, study PRJNA631951) | gut metagenome | biome: gut microbiome; feature: rumen; material: RS-attached | host: Bos | place: Iran: Karaj | collected 2018-10 | reverse complement strand
GCAAAGTCGGCTTTGTCAGCGATGAGGGTTTTGATGCGCGACAACATCAGGCGACCTGCGGCGACCTTGGCACCGTCGGGGTTGAGCGGCGAGAGACCCTTGGCGATCTCATCACAGTTGACGAACTCCTTGCATTGCAAAGTCTCTGGCAAAACTGTCAGAGATGCGGTCGTCTTTCCCGCTCCGTTACATCCTGATATGATATATAAATTCGGCATCAAATAAAAATCTGCTCGTTTTCAGTTGGCATAATCCGTGCCAAACTGGCGGCAAAGATACAACTTTTGTGAATAAGTCAACACTTTTCCACACTTTTCCACGATATTTTTTTGAGCGGTTTTGGTTAACGGGTTGAAAATCAAAGAAAACCCAAATCAATTAATGTTGTCCCCAATTCGCCAAAAATTCGTACTTTTACCGCCTGAATGATTGAAATGAAAAACAAGAATCTCATCGGACTGCTTTTTTTGGTTTTGGCGATGCTGTCGTGCCAAAAGCCCGTGGAATATCCCATTGAGCCGCACATCAAGTATGAGGGCTTCACTTACCTGATTAATGCTGACAGCACCTTCAGTGGCGAGGGTGTCATTTCTTTTTCCTATACCGACGGCGACGGCGACCTGGGTCTCAACGATTCCGACACTTTACCGCCTTTCGGCCTGCACGATGCACATTATTATAATATGGTGGTCGACTACCTGAAATGCGTCAACGGCGAGTTTGTGAAGATGCCGCTGTTGAGCTGGAATGTGCAAACCCAATCTTACGACACGATTTCGTTCAATGCCCGCTTCAAGCGACTCCGCAACTCGGAGGAACCAAAAGCCATCTCTGGCACGATGGATTATACGCTCATAGTGCAAAATCCTTTGTCGCCCAACGATACGGTCAAATTTGAGATACATATCCTCGACCGTGCTTTGCACGAAAGCAATGTGATTCAGACCGATGCGATATATACCAATCCTGTTTTGAAACAATAAATACAGACAATATGAAACGACTTTACTTATTCTTGGCTTTGCTGCTGACCTTGCCTATGGTGGCCTTAAAGGCGCAAACTGCCGGCGAAAACATTGATGTGACGCATTACGCGATTAACCTTTGGGGGATTGATTTCACCAACCAGACATTGCAAGGTGAAGCATTCATCGATTTCTCCACTACCGCCAGCACTTCCACCATCGTGCTGGAACTGAAGAGCCTCACCGTTACCGATGTGTATTGCGACTATTGTATCGTGGATAGTTTCAGTCAGGAGGGCGACTTCCTTACAATCGTTTTGGATGAGACTATAGGAGCCAACGAGCTCGTCATGCTCGACATACGCTATGGAGGTTCGACATTCAGCGAGACTTGGGGTGGCGTGGAATGGTGGGGCGACTATGTCTATAACCTCGGCGTAGGTTTCGACAGCCAGCCGCACAACCTCGGCAAAACGTGGTTTCCTTGCGTTGACAACTTCACTGACAAGGCCACCTACGATGTGAGGGTCAATGTCAGTAACGACAAGAAGGCCATCTGTGGCGGCAACCTCGTTGAAGTGGTCGACTACGGTGATGGGACCTCCACTTGGCATTGGAACACACCGCAAGAGATTGCCACCTATCACATCTCTTTTGCGATAGGCGACTATGAGGTTTGGGAAGATGTTTATAACGGCATCGAGCGCGACATCCCGATTACGGTGTATGCCAAACCTGGTCAAATTAACAATGTGCCCGCTTCGATGGTGCATATTAAGCAGATTGCTGGTTTCTTTGAGGAGAGCTTGGGCGCCTATCCGTTCAACCGCATCGGTTATGTCGTTACGGGCAAAGGTTGCATGGAGCACACCGACAATATTGCTATCGTGCCTTCTGTCGTCGACGGCACTTTGGCAGGTGAGGAATATATCGCCCACGAACTCTCACACATGTGGTCGGGCAACTTGGTGACCTGTGCAGAGGCGGGCGACATGTGGCTCAACGAGGGTTTTGCCCAGTTCTGGGGCGCGTTTTACGAATCGGCGGTTTACGGTGAGCCGCATTTCCAAAACACCATTTCGTCCAAAGTCAACGCCATCAACACGTGGTGCAACAACCCAAATAACTGGTTGCCGCTCAATAATATGCCACTTGACATGACCTACAACACCAACGCCATTTATGAACGGGGTGCGGTTATCGTCAATACGTTGATGAACTACATGGGGCGTGAGAATTTCCTCTCGGCCATGCGCCAGTATTTCCAGCAATATGCCTATCAAACGGCCACTTCGGAAATACTATGTGATGCCTTGACCCAGTATTCCGGCATTGATATGCATGGATTCTTCGACACCTATGTCTATTCAAGCGGTATGCCCCATCTTTATGCCGTCATTGAATCGGTTGCGCCTGTGGGCAGCCAATACGAAGTGACGCTCCACCTGAGCTATCAGCACATTGGCGACACGCATATCGGACAAAACAACAGGTATGACGTCACGTTTATCGGTCCTGATTTCCAGTTGGTCACCGAACAAGTCAATTGGGACGGCTTGCACGGAAGTGCAACGGTCACCCTCGATTTTGAGCCGATAGGTATGGTTAATGACTACAACAACAATTGGCTCGACGGAAAGACGCAAAAGAACATCATGCTGAAAACCACCTCGTCGCAAAACTTTGCATACGTCACGCTGCTACCCCAATCATTGACGGATTCGGTGTTTTTCAGTGTCGAGAATCACCTTGTGGGACCATACGACGATCCCCTTATCCCCAATCTGACCCTTTCCTCGAAACATTTCTGGACGGTCAACCGCTATGATTTCGGCGAGGCCAATGTCGAGGCATGGTTCGACTATTCCAAGAACAACGATGGCGACATCATAGAGACTCAAAACGACTCGGCCACTTTGCTCTACCGTAAGAATGCCGCTGAGGCTTGGCATGAGATTCCTTACACGCTCTACCCGGGCAGTATTTGGCGTCAAGGCCGCTTCATTGTCGATGATGTTCAGCCAGGTGAGTACACCATTGCCGTTTGGGACAAGGAGGCTCTTGGCGAAGAGGAGTATGTTGTGCCCGAAAGACGGATGCAGGTGTTCCCCAATCCTGCCGAAGGTCGCGTCCACCTGAGTTGGGGTGAGCTCACCGATGGGCAAATCCGTATCCTTAGCCCCGAAGGTAAGGAATTGAGGAGCGTGGCATTTAATCATGCCGAGGGCATTGACCTCTATACGGACGGTTTGCCTAAGGGCTACTGTACGGTGATTCGTCAGGATAAGGAGGGTAGGATGATTAATATTGAAAAACTAATCATAAAATAATAATACCATGAAAAACAGTAAGTTAATTGCCCTGATTTGTTTATTGGGCATCTTTTTCACTTCGTGTAATAAAGAGCCGAAGACCGAATGGAAAGATTTTTACAATTACACCAACACGGATATTGTCGGTACCTATTCCTATTCTAATGTGAGCAATGCGTTCGACGAAGTAGAGGGCACGGGCCGCCATGCCTGTCCTGATGCGCAGGTCAGCGTTAGTGCTTCGCAGGATAATCCCGATTGGGTCGTGTTCTCGGTGAATTGTCCTGATGCGGCTTTCTCCAGAACCTTTGAGGGTTTGTCTTCGCCTAACGAGGGCACTCACATGATTAACATGTCGACGGGCTATATCCATACTTATGGCAAGATTATGGCCTACAATGTGACCGCCTACGTTTTGAAGAATGAGAAACAACAGCTTCGTTTGCATGGCTTTGCAGCGAAGAACACCTACGAGGAAGTACTCGATGAAGAAACAGGTCTCACCAAGTATATTCAGACCGATGGTGAGTATTATTATTTTGATGTCATTAAAAACTAAATACTTACAACTATGAAAAAAGGATTATTTACTTTGGCCGTCCTTGTGATGGCATTTGGAAATGTGAGCTTTGCACAGCACAAAGCCAATCTGAAATCGAATGCGACGCAGCAGGTGTTGAAGCATTATGGCGTTCGCGATGAATCTTCCATCGTGCCGGAAATCGCCACGTGGGAAACCACTGATGGTGAGAAGTATCGTACTGTCTACACTTACGACGAGTATGACTATTATCTCATCGAGGAATACACGAAAATCGATGAAGGCGATGGATGGGTGGATTTTTCGATGATAATGTATGAATACGACTTCAACGGCAATGTACTTGAGGCTGTGGCCATGTCGGTAGACGATTCTGGTGTGATGGAGAACGATTCCCGCGCTTCCTTCACATACGATGGTGATCAGCTGAGTGAGGTCGTTTATCAAGAGTGGGAAGACGGTACCTGGGAGAACGAAACGAAAGAGGTTTACACCTATAATGGCGATATTACCACTGTCCTCTATTGGGACTGGAACGGCAACAACTGGTCGTCGGACGAACTCTGGACCTACACTAGAACTGGCAACACCATCGAACTGGTTATGCAGTATATGCAGGGCGGTGCTTGGCAAAACGACGAGAAACAGATTATAACTCTTAACTTCGATGAGAAAGTCACCGAAATCCTCGAACAAGACTGGGTTGGTACTTCATGGGTCAATGATGAATTGACAAACTACAATTATGAAGGTAATGTCTTTCCCACCAAGACTGTGAAGGAGTGGGAAGGTTCAGCATGGGAGGATCATTTAAAGTTTGAATACACTTATGACGGCAACGATAATGCCGTGAGTGGACTTTGCCTTGGGTTTGGAGGCTACGATTGGGTATCACACGATGGCGACATTGAGATGGTATTCGGTAATGGTGAGAAGAGCAATGAATACAATGGCTTTTCGGTTGAAGTGGAATATGTTGACCTGACGAGTGTGAACGAAAATGCTGCAGCCAAATTCATGGTTTATCCTATCCCAGCCGAAAATGAAATTTCCATCGAAGCCGAAAGTTTCCAAAAGGCTGAAATTTACAGCGTTACAGGTCAGAAGATGATGGAGAGCCTGCAAAACAATATGAATGTGAGCCAGCTTTCGTCAGGCCTTTATATTATCAAGGTGTATGACCTTGAAGGCAACTGCGCCACACAGCGTTTTGTGGTGAAATAATTGGTTTCCACAACGCAATGATGGTAGGGCTGTCATACTATGGCAGCCGCTTTGACACGAGAGCGGCTGCCACAATGTGACAGCCCTACAAGTATCATTTCTTCAGCGTGATTCTGAATGTCGTCCCTTCGCCGACCACCGATGATTTCACGAAAATCTTGCCCTTGTGGTAGTCTTCGATGATGCGCTTGGCCAGCGACAGACCTAAGCCCCAGCCGCGTTTCTTGCTGGTGAAGCCAGGGTTGAACACCTGCTTGATTTGTGACTTCGGGATGCCCTTGCCCGTGTCGCTCAAGTCGAGGTGAATGTGGTCGCCATCGTCGATGAGGTCGACAGTGATTTTGCCGTGGTCGCCCATGGCATCGACGGAGTTCTTGGTCAGGTTTTCCAATACCCAGCGGAACAACGAGGGAATCAAAGGCATAACCAAATCACCCTCAGGCAGGTTGATTTCGAACTCAAACTTTTTGGAAAACCGCTTCTGCAAATAATCCATCGTGTCGCGGATGAGGTAGTTGATGTCGGTGGGCTCGGGCGTTGGCACAGAACCGATTTTCGAGAAGCGGTCGGTAACGATTTGCAGCCTTTCGATGTCTTTCTCCATCTCGTGTGTGCCTACAAATGGTTCTTCCTGCATCTTCAGCAGTTCTATCCAGCCCATCAGCGACGAAAGGGGTGTGCCCAATTGATGCGCGGTCTCTTTGGCCATGCCCGCCCACACTTGGTTTTGCTCAGAACGCCGAGCATAGCTGAAGAGCAGGTAGGCGATAAGCAGGAATAAGGCAAATACAACAAACTGAATAACAGGATAATAGCGCATCTGTTGCACCAAGTCGGTGGTGCGGTAGAAGATGGTGGCCTTGCCCTTGTTCATGAACTCGATTTGGAGCGGATCGTTCTCGTCACGCATGATGGACAGTTGTTGCTTGACATAGTTAGTGTCTTGCATCATTAATGAGTCGAGGTTACCGAAACTCAAGATTTGCGTTTGGTCTTCGTTGGTGACGATGACTGGAACGCCCATTGAATTGAGCGTGATTTCCTCCATGAAGTGGTCACTCATGTCCTCCAAAACGGCTTTCAGGTCGGTATAGATTCGCGACTCATTATAATATAGGTATTGCACGATGCCATAGCCTGGGTCGATTTTGATGGGCGGGAACTTCGAGTAGGCGCGTTTCATCTCGGCATCAAAAACGGTTTTCCCTTCTTGATCGGGGGGTAGGTTGTTTGATGAGACGATGTTGTTTTTCCCGTCGGTAAGTACCAGCGGGATGCTGATGTTTTTGCGGATGATATCGACGTAGATGGCTGTATTCTCGTTGGAAGAGATGTCCATGATACGACGGTAAGCGTTGGCCAACAGTTCGACACGAAGTTGTTCCTGCTCGCTTACTTTATTGAAGAAGTCCTCCGTCGACTTCATCATCACGGCATGTTGTTCCATGGCGGCGGCCCACATCTTCACCTGCTTCACTTCTTGTTCGGCAATGGATTTCACAAGGTGGTTGGTGTACCACAACGATACGCCGATGATGAGCAAAGCGATAACCGCCAATGCCCATTTCCAGCGTTTTTTGTTTGTATAGAGGTTCGTTTTCACAAGGATAAAAACGATAATGTTACCGAATTATTATAAGTTCGGTCGGATTTGCAATCCGACCGAAAGGAACAGGGGATTTGCAATCCCCCAAGTATTACATTTTCTTCCTCATCCTACCTACTGGAATCCCCAATTGCTCTCTGTATTTCGCCACAGTTCTGCGGGCGATGGGGTAGCCTTTCTCTTTCAGCACCAGCATGAGCTGTTCGTCGGTCATCGGGTTCGACTTGTCCTCGTTTTCCACGCTGTCCTTCAGGATTTTCTTGATTTCGCGGGTCGAGACTTCTTCGCCTTCATCGTTGGTGATGCCTTCGCTGAAGAAGAACTTCAGCAGGAAGGTGCCGTAGGGGGTCTGTACATATTTGCTGTTGGCCACGCGCGAGATGGTGGAGATATCCAACCCGACTTTGTCGGCCACATCCTTGAGAATCATGGGTTTGAGTTTGGTCTCGTCGCCCGTAAGGAAATATTCTTCTTGGATATCGACGATGGCCTTCATCGTGATATAGAGTGTGTGCTGCCTTTGGTTGATGGCATCGATGAACCATTTGGCCGCATCGATTTTCTGTTTCACAAACTGCACGGCTTCCTGCTTGCTGCGGGTGTCTTTGCTGTTCGAGAATTCCTCCAGCATCTTGATGTATTGTTTGCTGATGTGCAGTTCGGGAGCATTGCGTCCATCCAGCGAAAGCTCCACTTTTCCATCCCTGACGAAAACAAAGAAATCGGGGGTGATATAATGGATGTTCTTTTGGCTCGTAGTGGAGGCGTCGGCGGGCTTGGGATTGAGTTTCAGGATCTCATCCAAGGCGGCTTTCAGCTCTCGGTTGCTGACTTCCAACTTCTTGGCAATCTTGTCATAGTGCTTCTTGGTGAACTCTTCGAAGTAGTCCTTGACGATGGTTATGGAGAGCTTCAAGTTCAAGAAAGGGCTCTCGGCTTGAAGTCTTTTCAGTTGTATCAGCAGGCATTCCTGAAGGTCGCGGGCAGCGATGCCGGGAGGGTCGAGTTCCTGCACAATCTCCAGCACCTCTCTCACCTCGTCTTCGGTGGCGGAGAGGTTCATGGTGAAGAGCAGGTCGTCGGTGATGTTCGGGATGGGACGGTTGAGGTAGCCGTTGTCATCGAGGTTGCCGATGATGTATTCTCCGATTTCAAGCTGCTTCTCCGTCAGGTCGTGATAGGCAAGCTGCTGGTTCAGATAGTCTTGGAAGGTTTCTTCGTTAACGATGGGGGCCTCGTAAAGGTCGTCGTAGCTGCTAAAGTTGTTGGATTGAAGCTTGTAGGAATAGTCGTCGCGGTCTTCTTCTGGCAGGTAGTCGTTGATGTCGAATTCGTCGTCCTTGCTGAAGTTGATTTCATCGTCATTATAGTCGTCGTTTTCACCATTGTCGGTGTCGTCGGCGGTGGGTTCATCAACGTTTGGCTCGTTGTCGTCATAGTCGTCCTCGTGGACATCTTCCAAGGCGGGGTTGGCCTCGATTTCCTCCTTGATGCGTTGTTCGAGTTCGATTAAAGGCAGTTGCAACAGCTTCATCAGCTGGATCTGCTGCGGCGAAAGTTTCAGTTCTTGCCGCTGGGTTTGAGTCAATCGTTGGTTGTTCATTATTCATTGAATTATGAATGCGGAATGCGGAATGCGGAATGCAGGTTTTTGCCTTCAATTCATCATTCAGCATTCATCATTCAGCATTAATATAAACAGTTTTTCGGCGTTCTCGGGAACGGGATGACGTCGCGGATGTTGGTCATGCCGGTGATGAAGAGCAGCAGACGCTCGAAGCCGAGGCCGTAGCCCGAATGCGGCACCGAGCCGAAACGACGGCTGTCTAAGTACCAGTCCATGGAGGCCTCGGGGATGCCGACTTCGTGCATGCGGTCGAGAATCTTATTAATATCGGTCTCACGCTCCGAGCCACCGATGATTTCGCCGATGCCGGGGAAGAGCACGTCCATTGCGCGGACGGTCTTGCCGTCTTCGTTCTGCTTCATGTAGAAGGCCTTGATTTCCTTCGGGTAGTCGGTCAGGATGACGGGCTTCTTGAAATGCTTCTCGACGAGGTAACGCTCATGCTCCGACTGCAGGTCGATGCCCCAACCGTCAACGGGATATTGGAACTTGCCCTTCTTGTTGTAGTTGGAGTTGCGGAGGATATCAATGGCCTCGGTGTAAGTCAGGCGCACGAACTCATGCTCAAGCACGAAATGCAGCTTGCTGATGAGCTCCATCGACTTGTCTTCCTCTTTCTTGCCTTTCTCTTCGTCTTGCAGGCGCTTGCTGAGGAATTGGAGGTCGTCCATGTTGTTGTCCAAAGCATACTGGATCAAGTATTTCAGCATCTCTTCGGCCAAATCCATGTTGTCGTTTATGTCATAGAAAGCCATCTCGGGCTCAATCATCCAGAACTCGGCCAAGTGACGTGTGGTGTTGGAGTTCTCGGCACGGAAAGTGGGGCCGAAAGTATAAATCTTGCCCAATGCCGTAGCGGCCAATTCGCCTTCAAGCTGACCCGAAACGGTGAGGTTGGTTGACTTGCCGAAGAAGTCCTGTTTATAGTCAACGTTGCCCTGCTCGTCGCGAGGCGGGTTGTTGAGGTCGAGGGTGGTCACTTGGAACATCTCGCCAGCACCTTCGGCGTCGGAGGCAGTGATTAATGGCGTGTGGATATTATAGAAGCCTCGCTCGGTGAAGAACTTGTGGATGGCGAACACCATGGCATGGCGCAGACGCATGACAGCACCGAATGTGTTGGTGCGGAAACGCAGGTGGGCGATGTCGCGCAGGAACTCCAGCGAGTGTTTCTTGGGCTGCAGTGGGTATTCGTCAGGGTTGGCGGGACCGAATAGGCCGATTTCCTTCACGGAGAGTTCCACGGCTTGACCGCTACCCATCGAGGCGACCAAAACACCCTTGGCCCACAGGGAAGCGCCGGCGTGCATGAGTGCCAGTTTTTCTTCGGGGATGACGTTCAGGTCAATGACCAGTTGCAGGTTGTTGATGGTGGAGCCGTCGTTGAGGGCGATGAAGGCCACGTTCTTGCTGCCGCGCTTGTTGCGCACCCAGCCCATTACAGTAATCTCATTGTCAGAGGCTTGCATCTGCAAGGCTTGCTTGATTTCTACTCTTTTCATTCGTATGTTGTTATTCTATTTTATCGATAATAATTTGAGTGCAAAATTACGAAAAAAAAGCAATGACTCGTAAAAATGCCGTATTTTTGCCGTCGTTATGGCAAACACGTATTTACAGCGTAGCGTATCCCCTGCTTTTACACATACGATCATCGCCGGCCCCTGCAGCGTAGAAAGCGAAGAACAAATCCTCGCTACCGCCCACGCCTTGGCGCAAATCCCGCAGGTAACCATGCTGCGCGGCGGCATCTGGAAGCCGCGTACCCGCCCCGAGGCCTTCGAGGGCAGGGGAGAACAAGGCTTGGCTTGGCTCCGTGAGGCGAAGCAGGAAACAGGCTTGCCTATCACCACCGAGGTGGCCACTCCCGACCATGTGGAGTTGGCTTTAAAATATGGTATCGATGCCTTGTGGATTGGTGCCCGAACAGTGGTCAACCCCTTCTCGGTGCAGCAACTGGCCGATGCATTGCGTGGCATCGACATTCCCGTGTTCATCAAAAACCCCGTCTCTCCCGACCTTAACTTATGGATAGGCGCCTTTGAGCGCTTCCAGAAAGCGGGCTTGACCCATCTAGCGGCCATCCATCGCGGTTTCTCGCATTACAAGGAGTCGCCCTACCGCAACGCGCCTATGTGGGAGATTCCCATCGAGTTGACGCAACGCTTGAATGTGCCCATCATCACCGACGTGAGCCACATCTGCGGCAACCGCGAGTTGTTGCAAGCCACAGCACAGAAAGCGCTTGACCTCGCCACCGACGGACTGATGATAGAATGCCACATCAACCCCGAGGTTGCCCTCACTGATGCCAAGCAACAAATCACGCCTGATGAGTTGAAAACGTTGTTGTCCAACTTGACTTTCCGCTCCAAGCAGTCGGGCAACGTGGAACGCGACCTGGCCGGACTACGTGGCGAGATTGACGACATCGACAGTGAATTGTTGCAGCTGCTGGCGCGTCGTATGGAAGTCAGTGCGCAGATTGGAGAATACAAGAAACACAACAACGTCACGGTGGTGCAGATGGACCGCTGGAAGAAGATTCTCGCTGACCATGTGTCCACAGGTGTCGATTTGGGCCTGTCATCGGAATTGATCACCGAAGTCTTTGAGGCCATCCATCAGGCTTCCATCGAACGGCAGAGCCGCATCATGGAGGACGGAAACGAATAAAGCCCGTCTGACGACGGGCCTTATCGATACACGCCTTCGCGTATGGTTTGATGCACCAAATTCAGTAGTATTAGTATTACGCTGCAAAAGTACCCCGAGCCGCAAAACCGTGCAAGAAATACCTTCTCCACTTTTTCAACATGTTTCAACAAAATCGAGACAATAACTTGAAAATTAGATAAATAATCCAATCTAATTTAGCTTGTATTTATTCCAGGTTTTTTTGTAATTTTGCCGTTCAAAATTTTGAAAACTATGAACGAAAAACTGTTGGATAAGAATCTTCCTTATTTGGTGGCCGACATGAGCCTCGCCGCTTGGGGAAGAAAGGAAATTGAAGTTTCCGAACACGAGATGCCTGGCCTGATGGCCTTGCGAAAGAAATACGGCGACACCAAGCCTTTGAAAGGTGCCAAGATCATGGGCTCGCTCCACATGACCATTCAGACGGCCTGCTTGATTGAGACCTTGGTGAAATTGGGCGCTACAGTGCGTTGGTGCAGCTGTAACATCTATTCCACCCAGGACCACGCTGCTGCTGCCATCGCCGAAACGGGCACTTCGGTGTTTGCCTGGAAAGGCGAGACCCTCGAAGACTACTGGTGGTGCACCAAGCGTGCCATTTCCTTCCCCGATGGTTCGGGTCCCGACCTCATTGTCGACGATGGCGGCGATGCCACCTTATTAATACATAAGGGCTACGCTTGCGAAAACAATCCCGCTTTGCTCGATGCCCCGACCGAGGGTGCCGAGGAAACCGCCCTGATGAGCGTCATCAAGGCGACTTATAAGGAGAACCCCACTTTCTGGCATACGGTTGTGGCAGGTTGGAAGGGCGTTTCCGAAGAGACCACAACGGGCGTTCACCGTCTGTATCAGATGCAGGAGCGTGGCGAGTTGCTGGTACCGGCCATCAACGTGAACGACTCGGTTACCAAGTCGAAGTTCGACAACCTGTATGGCTGCCGCGAGTCGTTGGCCGACGGCATCAAGCGCGCAACCGATGTGATGATTGCCGGTAAGGTCGTGGTTGTTTGCGGTTACGGCGAAGTCGGCAAGGGCTGTTCTCACTCCATGAAGAGCTATGGTGCCCGTGTTCTCGTCACCGAAATCGACCCCATCTGCGCCTTGCAAGCCGCTATGGAGGGCTTCGAGGTTACCACGATGGAAGAAGCTGTCAAAGAGGGCAATATCTTTGTTACCACTACGGGCAACTGCGATGTCATCACGTTGGAGCACATGCTTCAGATGAAGGACCAAGCCATCGTGTGCAACATCGGTCACTTCGACAATGAGATTCAGGTGAGCCGTCTTGAAACTGCCAAAGAGCTGAAGGAGAAGATCAACATCAAGCCGCAAGTCGACAAGTATGTGTTTGAGGACGGTCACTGCATCTTCCTGTTGGCTTCGGGCCGTTTGGTCAACTTGGGCTGCGCCACGGGTCATGCCAGTTTCGTGATGAGCAACTCGTTCACCAACCAGACCTTGGCTCAGATGGACCTTTGGGAGAAGCGCGGTCAATATGCGGTCAACGTGTATTGTTTGCCCAAATACCTCGACGAGGAAGTTGCCCGCCTGCATTTGGAGAAGATTGGCGTGAAGCTCACCAAGCTGACGCAGAAACAGGCCGATTACATCGGCGTTCCTGTGGAAGGACCTTACAAATCAGATATTTACAGGTATTGATAGATGCCAATGGCATCGTAATTAATGATGTAGAGACGCGCCGTGGCACGTCTCTACATTTGTATTAATTGGTGATGGTCAATTTGTTGCCATCATAGGTGGTGTGGTATTGTATCAAAGGATAGACCACGGTGCCGTCGGTGGGGAAATCGGGAATCATGTCGGGATCGCGGATGATGATTTGTCCGTTGAGGATGTTGTAGTAGGCGTTGTTGCAGCGGTCCACCACAAAGGGGAAGTCAACCACCATTCGCGTTGTATGGCCCTGGCTGTCGGTGCAGGCATCGGGTGCATTGGGTGGCATCCGGTCAAAGGCAAGGAACTCCGTGTCGCTTTGCCTATAAACGATAATGCCTCGGCTAGTGCTTTCCACGTCGGAAGTGATGTAGACCCATCCGCTTATCGTATTCAGATCATGATACTGCATCGTGTTCGGGTAAATCGTAATCGGGGAGGGGAGAATTGGCCTGTAAGGATTCTCGGGGTATTTCTGGCACCCATGCATCAACGGCAGGAGCGCTATTAATATTAATAGGTGTGGTTTTGGCGTTTTCATGACAGCAAAGAAACGCTATTTTTTCCGAAATCGTACTTCTTTTTGGAAAAATTGTTACATTTGCCTTCAAATTTCAAGGTATGAAGAAACGAATTAATGTAATTGCATGGCTGTTAGCCTTGGTTTTGCTCTTCAGTTCATGTGCTTCAAGCAGGTCGCGTGCCATTCGGAAGGCCGAGCGGCAGATGGAACGACAGGAAAAGAATGCCGCAAAACAGTATGACAAGGCCAAGTCGGCACACTACAAGCATCAGGCAAAAAAGACCCAAAGAATGATAAAAAAGGACAAAAGGCACGCCGAAAGGATGCGTCGTCGGCAAAAGTCGAATCCGTTTTTCTCATAACGCTCCATATCTCACTTATTAATAAGGTATTTGCCCAAAACTGGATGTCATCCCGAAAAAACGGCTCTGAAACGGCAAAAAAAGTTCTTTAATGAGAATTATTACAAATGATTGAAAATCAAAAATATAAACATTTTGCGAAAAAAAAAGCGAAGAAAAAAACGCGAAAAAACAATATTTTTCTTGCGTACTTTCAAATAAGGTTGTAATTTTGACGACTTTTAATGCACCAATATGCACCAAATAATAGTAGTATTACATAAAATTACAAGGTATGTTTAAAAATTTACTAATGACCCTTGCTGTCGTTTTGGCCACCTGCACGATGACCATGGCACAATCGCAAGGAAGACTCAAAGGCAAGATTACCGATGACCATGGAGAGCCGGTACCATTTGCAAACGTCATTGTTGAAAAGGGCGGAACGCAAGTGGGAGGTGCTTCCTCCGACTTTGACGGTAATTATGACATCAACCCGATTCCTCCGGGAACGTATGACCTCAAGGCGAGCTGTATTGGCTTGAACCCGTTCGTGTTGCGCGGACTGGTTATCCCGGCCAACAAGATCACCTTCTACGACATCAAGATGGCCAGTGGCGCAATCAACTTGAATGAAGTCACTGTCGTCGATTACGAAATTCCTTTGATTTCAAAGGACAACACCACATCAGGTCAATCCATCACTTCCGAGGAAATCTCGAAGTTGCCGGTTCGTTCGGCTGAAGGCGTCGCCGCCAGCGTCGGTGGCGTGTTCTCGTCCGACGGTGAAGTCGGCTCCATTCGTGGTTCTCGTGAAGGTGCCGTCTACTACATCGACGGTGTGAAAGTCATCGGTAGCACGAGCGTGCCTCAAGGCGCCATCGACCAGGTCGACGTCATCTTGGGTGGTACGCCTGCCATGTATGGTGATGCCATGGGTGGTATCATCAACATGACCACCAAGGGCCCAAGCCGTACTTGGGGTGGTGGTATCGAAGCCGAGTATTCGGTGGATGGCTACGGCCATGGCCGTCTCGGCGGTAGCTTGCAGGGACCGCTCATCAAGAGCAAGAAGAACGACCAGGAAGCCCTCCTCGGTTTCTTCCTCGCTTTCGACCTCAACCGCAATCAGTACGGTAGCACTTCCGCTGTCGGTTACTATCGCGCCAATGACCAATGGATGGACAATATCAAGAAGAACCCTCTGACCCTTGCTGGTGTTGGCTCAGGTACCTACCAGACCGCTGCCTACACACGTAAGGACGAGAACCTCTTCCACACCCGTTACCTCAACAATACCACTAACCAAAGCATCAACGTGACAGGTAAGATCGACGTCCGCACGGGTAAGACCACCAACCTTACCCTCGGTGGTTCCGCAGTCTTGTCGAGTGGTCACTACGCTGGCGACCGCGGTCAGTATTACTTCAATACCGACAAGAACTCTTTGTCCAAGTCGTCAACCTATCGTGGCTATGTCCGTTTCACCCAACGTTTCCCCTCCGATCCTGAAGGCACTTCGTTGGTCTCCAACGTGTTCTACAGCATCCAGGCCGACTATTCGCGCTTCAGCAGCGAATCAGGTGACCCCGATTTGTGGAACAACATCTTCGCTTACGGCAACATCGGTAAGTTCACCACTTACAGAGCTCCTCACTATTCGTTCATGCCTGGCACCGTGGATTCAGTGCTTGTGGACGGCCAGTACAAGAGCTTCAGCAATGTTTGGGTGCTCGACAACATGTATGACACTTTGGTGCAATTTGCTCGTCCGTCATACGACTATAACCCCCTGCTTGCCCAGTATGTCGAAAACTATTATGACCTTTACAAGGGCTATGGCGCTCTGGGTTATTACGACAACATGAGCAACATCGTCTTGAATAACGGTATCCTCAATGGTGACTCGCCGAACCGTGTGTATAGCATGTATGCTGTTCCGGGTACGATCCAAGCCAGCTACGGCAAGTCGGTCAGAGACCAGATCGCCGTCAACGTCAACGGTTCGTTGACCCTCGGCAGAGGTGACAACTCACATGATATCAAGTTGGGCTTCCAATATGAGCAGCAGAACAACGCACAGATGTCCTACTCCGCTGATTACTGGTCGCTGATGAGAGACGCTGCCAACTTCCACATCAGAGAACTTGACCTCGACCATCCTTACGCTACCAGCTATGATGGCTTCGTTGATACCGTCAACTACAACAGACTGTATGATGCTACGACCCAATACACGTTTGACGCACGTCTGCGTAAGGCCATGGGTCTTCCTGTGGATGGTACCGAATGGATCTTGATCGACACCTACGATTTCGACAACAATACCATTCAATATTATGATGCTAACGGCAAACTTCACGAACCCGTGAAGGTGGAAGGCGGCCTCAATTTGGGCATGTTCGGTGCTGACGAGCTCACCCGCGACGGTAGTCTCTATGTCAACTACTACGGCTACACTTACGACGGCAGTAGAAAGTATGGCTTGACCGAACGTCCTTCGCTCGCCAACTTCTTCAATGATACCGATGCCGATGGCATCTTCACTCGTCCGATCGGTGCCCAACAGCCCATCTACATGGCTGGTTACCTCCAGGATAAGTTCGCTTTCAAAGACCTGATCTTCAACATTGGTGTTCGTGTCGACCGTTTCGATGCCAACCAAGACGTGTTGAAAGACCCGTATGTTCTCTTTGATTACCACACTGTTGGTGACTTGAGAAGTGGTGCCATCCATCTCGATGACCAATCCACGGTTTCTATTCCTGACAATATTGGTGACGACTATGCCATCTATGTCAACAAGATTAGTGAAAAGACGGCTGTCGTAGGTTATCGTAATGGTAACACTTGGTACAATGCTAACGGTGTTGAAATCAGCGACCCGAACGTCCTCGATATGGGTACGGGTGTTTCGCCTTGGGTCAAGAATAAGGATCAACAGAGAGTCGACATCAACTCCTTCAAGGATTATGATCCCGCTTGGAGCGTGATGCCTCGTATCTCCTTCTCCTTCCCGATTTCCGACGAAGCTTTGTTCTTCGCTCACTACGACGTTTTGACGCAGCGTCCTTCCAGTGCTTTCTACTGCAACCCGCTGTACTATTATAACTTTAAGGATATCTCTGGTACCGTGGCCAACCCCAACCTGAAGCCGATGCAGACCATTGAGTATGAACTCGGTTTCACCCAGAAGGTGACCAACACCTCTTCGTTGACCATTCAAGGTTACTACCACGAGTTGCGTAACATGATTCAGATGTACCGTTTCAACGGTGCTTTCCCGAAGGCATACAACTCCTACAGCAACCTCGACTTCGGTACTGTTAAGGGTTTGACCGCCAGCTACGACATGCGTCGTACGAAGAACGCCCGTATCCGTGCCAGCTATACCTTGCAGTTTGCTGACATGACCGGTTCTTCGACCTCCACGGCTTCGGCTTTGATTGCCGCTGGTGTGCCTAACCTGAGATCCACCTTCCCGACCAATGCCGACCGTCGTCACAGCTTCAACCTGTCACTCGACTATCGTTACAGCAAGGGTAAGAACTATGACGGTCCCGTGATTCGTCGCGAGGGCAAGCCTGACATCCAGATCCTCTCCAACACTGGCTTCAACCTGTCAGTCAACGGTGGTTCTGGTACGCCTTTCACCGCTTCACGTACGGTGTCTTCCCCGATTTCTGGCGGTAACAACCTGCTCCAGGGTACTTACAACGGTTCCAGAATTCCTGCTGCCTTCCGTTTCGACCTCCGTGTTGACAAGGACTTCGACTTCACCATTGGTAAGAAGGAAGGCGAGTCAAATGGCCGCGAAGTTTCCATGAACGTTTACCTGCAAGTGCTGAACCTGCTCAACTCCAAGAACATCACTTGGGTGTATCCCGCAACTGGTAACCCCGATGACGATGGTTATCTTTCAGCTCCTGAATGGCAACGTGAAATCAACAGCCAGATTGACCCGCAGGCTTACATCCAAATGTACTCTCTGTATGTCAACAGCGGCGGCAACTACTCCATGCCTCGCCACATCAGAGTCGGTTTGAGCTTTAACTTCTAAAATGAAAGCATACTCATAACGATTAATTACAAGTATTATGAAGAATATATTTCGAACTTTGTTTGCAGCGCTGCTCATCACAAGCGCTGTGATTCCCGGAAAGGCTGAGATGTACAAGTATGAGCAAACTGGCAACAAAGGCCAGCGTGCCCAAACCGCAGCCGGATGTACGCCTTCGTCCTCATTCGAATGGTTGGACATCAACAACGTCAGAACGCGTATCAACTCTGGCGGTGACATGTGGTGGGACCTTCCTGCTGGTACAGGTTCCAAGTACTACATTCCCGCCAACGGTTCCGCCACTTCCTTGTTCGCCGGTTCCTTGTGGATTGCTGGTGTTGACGTTAACAACCAGTTGAAGTGCGCCGCCTTGCGTTTCCGTCAGGTAGGTAACGACTATTACACCGGTCCTCTGACCGTCGACGGCAAGGCCTCTATTACGGATGCTACCTGCGCCCGTTGGGACAAGATTTTCAAGATTACCCGCGCCGAAGTCGACGAGTTCCTTAGCAACTTCGAAGACGGCAAATTGAAAGATGGTTATGAAATGCCCTCCATCATCAAGAATTGGCCCGCCCATCCGAGTGATGAAGACCCTGAAGGCATTGCCCGTTTCTTGGCTCCTTTCTATGATGCCGATGGTGACTATGAGTACCATCCTGAAAAGGGTGACTATCCTTACTACGACATCACCAACGAACTTTGCCACACCAAAGTTCCGACCATGGAAGAAGAAAGAGAAGGTACCATGCATGGTTCCATCCTTGCCGACCAGGTGCTGAAGGGTGACCAAACCCTGTGGTGGATCTTCAATGATAAAGGTAATTCCCACACTGAGTCTGGCGGTCAAGCCATCGGTATCGAAGTCCGTGCCCAAGCTTTCGCTTTCGCCACGAACGACGAAATCAACAACATGACATTCTACAGCTACGAAATCATCAACCGTTCCACCTATACCTTGACGGGTACCTACTTCTCACCTTGGACCGACGTTGACCTCGGTTATGGTTGGGACGACTATGTAGGTTGCGACGTCCGCCGTGGTCTTGGCTATGGTTACAATGGTAAGGCTGTCGACGGTAACGGTGAACCCGAAGCTTACGGTAGCCAGCCTCCGGCGATTGGTATCGACTTCTTCCAGGGCCCCTACATGGATCCTGATGGAATCGACAACCCCAAGTATGCCTACACCTATATTACAGTATACGATCCTGCTGTTGGTGACTCTATTCACATCCCTGTTGACTCTACTCAAATCGTTGACGAAAGCATCAACGGTGTGAACTTCGGTAATGGTATCGTCGACGACGAACGTTTCGGTATGCGTCGTTTCGTGTATCACAACAACTCTGACGCCGATAACGGTGACCCGAAGACGGCTCCTCAATACTACAACTACCTGCGTGGTATTTGGAGAAACGGCGCCAAGATGCGTTATGGTGGCAATGCCTTGTCGGGCAGCGATGTGGTCGGTCCTGAGTGCGACTTCATGTTCCCCGGCGATTCTGACCCGTGGAACTGGGGTACCAATGGCGTTCCTCCAGCGGGTGGCTACAACACCGACGGTAAGTACTGGTCGGAAGAGCAGTGCGGTAACGCTCCTAACGACCGTCGTTTCATGCAATCTGCTGGTCCCTTCACCCTGGAACCTGGCGCTGTCAACTACATCACCTTCGGTGTGCCGTGGGCTCGTGCCACTTCAGGCGGTGCTTGGGCTTCAGTTGAATTGCTGCGCGTGGTCGACGACAAGTGCCAATCCTTGTTCGACAACTGCTTTAAGGTCATCGACGGTCCTAACGCTCCTGACCTGACCATCCGCGAGCTTGACCAACAGCTCATCATCTATCTGTCGAATACCGCTCTTTCCAACAACTATAAGGAAAGCTATGTTGAACTTGACCCCGAAATTCCGGTTTCACACATTGAGTCCACTCAGCTTTTCGACTCCATCCACGCTACATTGGACAATGGTAACGATACCATTTTCTTGGTAGCCAATGGCTTGTTTGATAACGAAGAGACCTACTATGACAGATACTATCGTTTCGAAGGTTATAAGGTGTATCAGTTGGCTAGCGATGAAGTGGGTGCCGACGAATTGGACAACACCGACAAGGCTCGTCTCGTGTTCCAATGCGACGTGCGCAACAATGTGGGCAAACTGATGAACTATGAATATGACGAATCACTCCAAGCCAACGTTCCTGTGATGAAGGTTGAAGGCGGCGACGGTGGTATCACCCATAGCTTCGTCGTCACTGAGGATAAGTTCGCCACTGGCGACAACCCGAACCTCGTGAACCACAAGACCTATTATTATATGGCTGTGGCATACGCCTACAACAACTATGCTCCTTATTCACAAGATGACGCTGAAGGCCTCCTTGGCCAGAAGAAGCCTTATCTCGAAGGTAGAAAGAACATTGAGTGCTACACGGCTGTTCCTCACAAGACGGTGAACGGTACCGTGCTCCAAGCTAAATACGGTGACAAGCCTGCTGTCCAGCGTATCGTTGGCGTTGGTAATGGTGGTAACGAACTTGAAATGACGAAGGAATCCATCGACGAGATCATGAGCAAGCCTATCGCTTGGTATGATGAAAGTGTCGATTATCCGCTCAACAAGTTAGGTAGCGAAAACTACCCGATCTGCTATCATCCGAAGTATGAAGCTGGTTATGGTCCTATCGATGTGAAGATTATCGACCCGTTGAACGTGAAGTCACACCGCTATGAATTGTGGTTTGACGAAATGGTTGAGCAATACACGCACAATGTTACCAACAATCCTGAAGTGGCTGGTGACTCCGCTGCCCGTATGGTGACCCGTTGGCATCTGCTCGATCTTGATGAGCCAACCGATACTTTAGGAATCAACCCGATGACGAGTGACACCACTACCATTTATAGTAATGAGCAGCTGTTCATTGACCGTGGTATCTCCATCAATGTTTCACAACCTTATGACATTGGTCGTATCTGGATAGGTCAGTACTTCGATGCACCTCAAGATGCAATTGACCCGAGTCCGGAGAACCCCGAAAACTGGCACGATTACGAAGAAGTTGTGGCTCCTGCCAATGGTGTCATCGTTTCTTCCATTGAGTTCACCGATCCTACTAGTGTTTGGTTGGATGGTATCCACGATTTGGATTTGCCAGGTTCATATTTGGACTGGATTCGTGCCGGTACTTATGCCTCTCTTGACAATGCGAGCGACAACGACTACAATTGTTCCGCTGCGACTGGCACAGGTAAGAACCAGCCTTGGGATCCAGGCGAGAACTTTGAGAAACTGGCTAACCGTACTTGGGCTCCTGCACTGTTGTGCACTTACTCTGGTCAAGGTACTACCCCGACCAACCCTGGTCCAAACGCTAGTTCCAACGCCCAAGCTTTCATGCAACCTTCCTTTAAGAGAACAGCAAGCGTTGATATCGTGTTTACTGCTGACAAGTCAAAGTGGACCCGTTGTCCTGTTATCGAGATGTGTATGGACAAGAACCTGTCTGAAGGCAAGGCCGATCGCTTCTTCCTCCGTAAGCATGCTTCCGTTGACAAGGAGGGTATTCCTACCACTATCGATTGGGAGGCCAATCCTGACTCCTGCAGTATGAATCCTGACGATGCCAACTACATCGCCGCTCAAGGTATGGGCTGGTTCCCGGGCTATGCCATCGATGTGGAATCTGGCGTTCGTTTGAACATCGCCTTCGGTGAAGACTCCTATCTCGAGGATATGGGTGGCCGCGACATGCTCTTCAACCCCGCCAAGTTGCAGAAGACCACAGTTGAAGATCCTACGGGTGAGCTTCAGCTGGCTGATCCTGCTATCTACCGTGGCTCCAATGGCGACCCGGTGTTTGGCGGCAAGCACTACGTGTATATCTGGCGTATGGACTCCGTCGTGATGCCTTCGTCTTCACAATATAAGGATGTGAAGAACTATGGTTATGACGGTGGCCGTCTACTGTTCAACACTTTGAATTATATGCAAAGTGTCAGCGCGGGTCTCGCTACGGGTATTAAGCACAATTTCTACAGCATGTTGATGTGGATTGGTATGCCGATGGGCATTGAGGGTACCGAATGGCTGCCTGAAGGCAACGAATGCCGCGTCCGTATCCGTCTGGCTAAGCCTTACGCTCCTGGCTATGGCTATGAGATGCAGAAGCCTAACGAAGCTCTGATGATTAACGACCTCAATCCTAAGTACAACTTCACGATTGATGGTTGGGATCCTATCCTCAACGATCCTGTGAAGACGGAAAGCGACCTCGACCTTGTCACTGTGGTGCCGAATCCTTACTATGCTTACGATTCGTACGAAGGCAACGCACTGACCAACAGAGTGAAGATTGCCAACCTGCCTCAAAAGTGCGTGGTGACCATCTATACTTTGAGTGGTACTAAGGTGCGTCAGTTCCGTAAGGACAACGACAGCCCAAACATTGATTGGGACCTCACGAACTTTGCCAACACTCCTGTTGCCAGCGGCTTCTATCTGATTCACGTCAAGGATCTGACGAGCGGCAGCGAGCGTGTCATCAAGTTCTTCGGTGCCATGAGACAAGTTGACCTGAACACATTCTAAATTTTGTAATTGCTAACCGTAAATAATTTATCATCATGAAGAAATCATTTAGATATATCGTCTTGAGTTTCGTAGTCCTTATGGGATTAAGTGCTCCTCAAGCATTTGCAGGAAATAAAGACCGTTCAGGCCAAGCCGGTGCTTCAGAGTTGTTGATCAACCCTTGGGCAGCATCATCAGGCTGGGGTAATGCAGGCATGTCGTTTGTTCATGGCGTTGAAGCCATGTATGGCAATGTGGCTGGTATTACCTCCTGCAATACTTTGGATGTCAACTTCACACACACCAGTTGGCTGGTAGGCATCGGCAACGACACCAGAATCTCCTCGTTTGGCTTCTTGGCCCGCGTGGGCGAATCCAGCGTGTTGGGTCTGTCCTTCATGTCGTTCAGCATTGGTGAGATTCCGATCACCACTACGCAGAACCCTGATCCAGGTACACTCGGTACGTTCAAGCCCAACCTGATGAACATCAACCTGGCCTTCGCCAAGTCGTTCTCCAACAGTATCAGCGGCGGCTTCAACTTGAAGATCATCAGCGAGTCCATTAAGGATATGGATGGTATCGGTGTCGCCTTGGATGCTGGTATCCAGTATGTGACTGGTCCTTTCGACAACGTCCACTTCGGTATCACGCTGAAGAACATTGGACCCACCATGAAGTTCTCGGGTGACGGTCTCTCGTTCAAGGCTTTCCTTGTTCAGGGTAGCACTCAGCAGTTCACCATGGTGCAGCGCGTCGACGACTTCGAATTGCCCACCCAGTTGAGCATCGCAGCCGCCTACGACTGGCTGTTTGCCGAAACCAACCGCCTCACCATCGCTGGTAACTTCTCCTCCAACTCCTTCACCAACGACCAAATCACCGGTGGTTTGGAGTATGCTTGGAAGGAAATGTTCATGATCCGTGCCGGCTATACCTGGGAAAAAGGTATTTGGGCCAAGGGCGGCGTCGAAAATGCCGACGAGTGCATGAACATCAACAGAGGTTTGAGCGCTGGCGTGTCAGTGAAAGTTCCGCTGTCGAAGAAGGAAAATGGTATGAAGCTCGCTGTGGATTATTCCTACAGAGACACCTACACCTTCAACGGAACGCACAGCGTTGGAGCAAGAATTATTTTCTAATTCTGACCTAGGAATAGAAATAATTCGTATTTTTGCAGTCGCAAACCAAAGGAAGACCCTTATTTCGGTAAGGGTCTCCTTTTTTGACGCTTATTTTGAACAAAAGTTACATTTATGTCAGAGATAAAATACTTTACCCCTGAAGGGTTACAAAAACTAAAAGACGAACTCGACGACCTGATACTTCGCGAGCGTCCGCGCATCGTGCTGGCCATCCAGGAAGCACGCGACAAAGGCGACCTCTCCGAAAATGCCGAATACGATGCTGCCAAAGAAGCCCAAGGATTGTTGGAAGCCAAGATTGCTGAATTGCAGGACTTGATTTTCAATGCACGCGTCCTCGACGAGTCGAAGATGGACAACTCAAAGGTGTTGCTTTATTCGAATGTGAAGATCAAGAACGTCAAATCGGGCATGATGATGAGCTATGCCATCGTGCCTGAAAAGGAGGCCAATTTCAAGGAAGGCAAGCTCTCCATCAACTCACCCATCGGCCAAGGTCTGTTGGGCAAGCAGGTGGGCGACATTGCCGAAATCCAGGTGCCTGCCGGAAAAGTTCAGTTTGAAGTCATGGAAATCACCCGTTAAAACCCTATTGTTATGGCTACCATTTTTTCAAAAATCGTAAAGGGCGAAATTCCCTGCTACAAAATTGCTGAAGACGAGCGTTTCTTCGCTTTTTTGGACATCAATCCCGTGATGAAGGGTCACACATTGGTGATTCCCAAACGCGAGGATGACTACATCTTCAACCTGGCTGACGACGAAATCGGTGCCATGATGGTCTTCGCCAAAAAGGTGGCCAAAGCCATCGAGAAGGCTGTGCCCTGCAAACGCATCGGCGTGGCTGTCATCGGCTTGGAAGTGCCTCATGCCCACATCCACCTCATCCCCATCACGCAAGAGGGTGACTTGGACTTCAAGAAGGAACATGTTCATCTGAGCGAGGCTGAGTTCCTTGAGGTGCAGAAGCGCATTGTGGAGAACTTGTAATGAGATTCCCCTTCGGGGAATGGAGTTAGTGTAGCAGTATAATGCGGCGGCTTGTAACGCTTACGATTCGTAGGCTTTGCAGGCCGCCGCTTGTTGACACCACTTTGGAACTCCATTCCCCGAAGGGGAATCTCTATATGGATTATTTTTGTATTTTTGCCCGATATAACCCGAGAAACAATGAAACGATTCACCTTATTAATACTGACACTTTGCATGTCAATGGGTCTTTCTGCCCAAGATTTCGACCTGATTTGCGGCAACCTCAACTATAAGCCGGAGGTTCAGACCGTGCTACTCTATGCCGACGACAATCAACTGAACGACCCCATCATCCCCTTGGAGGATATGATGGGACGCCTCACGCTGTCGTTCGACATCATAGACGGCGAGGGCGAAGTGCTCAACTACACCTTTATCCATTGCAGCCACGACTGGGAGCCCACCGATATGCAGCGCATACAGTACGCCTCGGGCTTCGAATCTGACCGTTTGGACGACTACGCTTTCTCGCGCAATACCTTGATAGATTACGTCAACTATCAGCTCAAGTTCCCGAAAGAGGACATGGTGCCGCTCGTTTCGGGCAATTATCTCCTCATTGTGTATGGCGATGACTTGGACGACCTCTATTTCACCCGTCGTTTCATGGTAGTGGACGAGAAAGCCCATGTGGGTGCCACAGTGCCGCGCTATCCCGATGATTTGTCGCTCACCGACACCCATCAGCAGCTCAATGTCAGGGTGAACATGAACAACTATCTGACGGGAAACACCCAACAATACAGCTTCTTGACCATCAGGCAAAACGGTCGTTGGGACAATGCCGCAGAGGGGTTGAAACCTACCTATGTCTATCCCGACTACATCTCTTTCGAGCATCATCCTCAAACCGTTTTCGAGGCGACCAATCAATATCTGCGCTTCAACACGAGCAACTTCTATTTCCAGTCGGAGAACCTAGCGCACATCCGTCAGACCGACGAATTATTCGAAATAGACATCGCCACTTGCGAGTCGCGGGCGAGAAAGGCCTACGCCACATACGAGGACATCCACGGCGAGAAATTCATCTATGTGGAAAACGAGGACTTGGATAACGCCACCGAGGCCGACTATTGTCGCGTCAATTTCTTCTACAAAAGTGAGGCCCCTTTGACGCATGAAGATCTCTACATCATGGGTGCCATCAACGACTGGTGCTTCAACGAGAGCAACAAGATGACCTACGATTACAAGTTGCGAGGCTATACCTGCTCGATGGTGCTCAAACAAGGCTATTACAATTTTATGTTCGTCACCATCGACCGCCAAACCCATGAAGTCATGACCGACCTGACGGAAGGCAACCACTGGGAGACCAACAATGTCTATAAGCTGTATTTCTATTACTACAATGCTCTCAAGGGCTATGACGAACTGATAGGCTACTCGGTAGTCAACTCACATTAATCTTGTTGTCGCTTTGCGTCATTGCGAGGAACGAAGCAATCTAGAAAACTAGTGAACGAATCATCACCCGATAGAATTACTTTATTCGCAGAAGTGCTCTTGCCGATACCCGTGCCAGGCACCTTCACCTATCGTGTGCCCTTTGCGCTGAACGACAAGGTGCGTGTGGGACAAAGGGCTGTAGTGCAGTTTGGTAAGACCAAAATCATGTCGGGGCTGATAGTCGGGTTGACGGAACAAGTGCCCGCAGTGGAAGTGAAATTCCTCATGGATTTGCTCGACGACCAGCCTTTGGTCAACGAGAAGCAGCTGAAGTTTTGGGACTGGGTGAAGACCTATTACATGTGCCATCTTGGTGAGGTGATGCAAGCCGCCTTGCCCTCTGCATTGAAGCTCAGCAGCGAGACGACGGTCGCCCTCTCACCTGATTTCGTCCTCGATTCCGTGGCTTTGAACGACTTTGAATACCTCATCGTCGAAGCCTTGCAAATCAAGCCGAAAATCACCATCAGCGAGGTGAGCAAAATCATCGGTTTCAAGAAGGTGATGCCTCTCGTGCATACCATGATGGAGAAAGGCATCCTGGTGATGGAGGAGGAGCTGAACGAGAAATACAAGGCCAAATACGAGCGTTTTGTGCGACTTGCGGCGGATTATCGCGACGAGGCCAAACTCCATGAGCTGATGGACACGCTGACAAAAAGAGCCTATAAGCAATTGGAGGTGCTCCTTGCCTTTATTACTCTCGGGGGCGATGCTGACAATGACATCTTGGCCAAGACGCTTTTGGATAGGGCCAATGCCGCTTCATCCATTTTGAAAGCCATGGCAGACAAGGGCATCTTCGAGGTCTACGAACGCAAGGTCAGCAGGCTGAAGGAGTTCAAGGTGCAGACCGATGTAGACAGCATTCAACTTACCGATGCCCAACAGAAGGCTTACCAGGAAATCAAGGTAGGTTTTGAAGAAACGAAACCTGTGCTGCTCCACGGTGTGACCTCAAGCGGCAAGACAGCCATATACATCAAGCTGATAAAGGAAGCCATCGACCAAGGGAAGCAAGTGCTGTATCTTTTGCCTGAGATTGCGCTTACTGCCCAAATCATCAACCGTTTGAAGGAGTACTTTGGCGACCGGTTGGGTGTGTATCATTCGCGTTATGGCACCAATGAACGGGTAGAGGTGTGGGAACAGGTGCGCGACTTCGGCCAGACCCAGTCGCCACGCCATCAGATCATCATAGGTTCGCGCTCCGCCATCTTTTTGCCTTATTCCGACATCGGACTCATCATCGTCGACGAGGAGCACGACAGCAGTTTCAAACAAATCGACCCTGCGCCGCGCTACAATGCCCGCGATGCCGCCATCGTGCTGGCCGCCATGCATAAAGCGAACATCGTTTTGGGCTCGGCCACACCTTCGTATGAAAGCTATTACAACGGCTTGAACGGACGCTATCATTTGGTGGAAATCACGGAGCGTTTTGGAGGCGTGCAGATGCCCGAAATCATCCTCAGCGACATGCGCGTGGAACGTAGGCGCAAAACCATGAAGGCTGACTTCGGCAGCACCTTGCTCGATGCGATGAAGGAGACTTTGGACGAGCACAACCAGACCATTTTGTTCCAAAACAGACGTGGCTTCTCGCTGCGTTTGGAATGCGACGAATGCCATTATGTGCCGCAATGTATCAACTGCGATGTGAGCCTCATTTACCACAAGAGCCAGAACGTGTTGCGTTGCCATTATTGTGGTTATACGGCCTCTGTTCCGACTGAGTGTCCTGTTTGTCATAGTACCAACATCCGAATGCACGGCTTTGGCACTGAGAAGATTGAGGAGGATTTGAGCCTTGTCATGCCTGAAGCAAAAGTTGCGCGCCTCGACCTCGACACTACACGCTCGAAAAACGACTACCAAAGCATTTTGGAAGCCTTCCAAGACCATGAGACTAACATCCTTGTAGGCACGCAGATGGTCACCAAGGGCTTGGACTTCGACTCGGTGAAGGTGGTGGGCATCCTCAATGCCGACAATATGCTTTCCTTCCCCGACTTCCGTGCCCATGAGCGCAGTTTTCAGTTGATGGCGCAGGTGGCAGGTAGGGCTGGTCGTAAGGGAAAGCAGGGCAAGGTCATCATCCAGACCTACGAGCCGGCGCATCCCGTGTTGCAAGATGTGTTGCGCAACGACTTCCGAGGGCTTTACGAGAAGCAGATGGTCATTCGCAGGCAGTTTGGCTATCCGCCCTTCTATCGCCTGATTCTCATCCGCTTGAAGCACAAGGATTACCAGAAACTCAATCCAGCTGCATCGGAGTTGGCTTTGATGCTGCGGCCCATTTTCAAGCAGGATCTCCTTGGTCCGGAGTACCCAGTTGTTTCAAGAGTCAAGAATTTGTATATCAAGCAGATGATGGTGAAGTTTAGGCGTGATTTCAATACGCAGAAAGTGAAAGAGTTGATTGCGCAGCAGATTCGTTTGTTCCAACAAAACTCCGACTATAAGTCGGTTCAGGTGCAGATTGACGTGGATCCGATGTAGGGCGTGTGTAGGGCTGTCACACTGTGGCAACCGGACGCAGTTCACAATTTTATCCCACAAATCCAAATGCTAATTGCTTGAAAAAGCCTATTTTTGCACCCTCAACGAGCAGAAGTTTTATATGAAGAAAAGCATCTTTTTTGTTTTGGCACTGTTGTTCAGTGTCCAAATCTCTTACGCCGCCATTACGGTGAAAGGCCGCGTGTTTGATAAATCCACAGGGCATCCGATGGAATATGCCACAGTGCGAGCTTGTACACTCCCCGATTCCACTTTTGTGACGGGCTGCATCACCGAGCCTACGGGGCATTTTTCCCTCGACCTCGAAAAAGGTCGTTATGTCCTTGAAGTGCAATATATGGGCTTTATCACACAGTATAAAAACATCACCCTCGACGGCACCAAAAACCCGTTCGATGCGGGCAAAATCAACCTTTCGCCCGACAGCAGGCTGTTGAACGAGGTGGATGTGGTGGCCGAGAAGAGTACGTACGAGATGACGCTGGACAAGCATGTGTTTAACGTTGGCAAAGATGTGGCCAATACCGCAGGCAACGCCATTGAGGTGTTGGAGAATATCCCCGCCGTGTCGGTCGACGTGGAGGGTAACGTCAGCCTTCGTGGTGACGAGGGCGTGCGTATCCTCATCGACGGGAAGGAGTCGGGGCTTTCGGGCATGAGCACTCAGGATGCTTTGCGTACCTTGCAGAGCGACATGATTGAGCGCATAGAGGTCATCACCAACCCTTCGGTACGCTATGATGCCGAAGGCTCGGCGGGTATCATCAATATCATCTTGAAAAAGGACAAACGTCAGGGTTTCAATGGCGCGGTCAACATCAGAGGCGGTTATCCTTGGATGTATGGCGCGAGCATTTCGGGCAACTACCGCCTGAAACGCTGGAACCTCTTTGCCAGCTATGGCTTCAATAACCGCCGCAACATCGGTGGCGGTATTAATAGAACAAAACGCTTCAGTGATATCGTTGACGGCGACACCCTCTTTACTCAACTTACCGACCAGACCACCGAGCGTAGGATGAACCGCATGGGTCACAACGTGCGTGTGGGTGCTGATTATTACATCACCGACCGCGATATCGTGAGTGCCGCTTTCGTTTTCCGTTACGGCAAGTTGGAGACGCATCCTGTGGTGCGTTATTCCGACGTGTATCCGATTTGGGACTCCGCTTCGTATGATGTGCGCGCTGAGGACTACTGGGAGTATGACCCGATGTATGAGGTCACTTTGGATTACGACAAGACCTTTGAACGCAAGGGCCGCAGCCTGAAGGCCAACATGCGTTTCTTCACCAATACCGAGAATGCAGGCTCCGACATCAACGAGTCGCTTTATCCTAATGCGGACGCACAACAGGCTTTATGGACCCTTTATCAAAAGACGGGCAATGACCAGCGTATGCGCAACTTGCAGGCGAGCATCGACTATGTGCATCCCTTCCTCACCAAGGCGCAGTGGGAGATTGGAGGCAAATACACCAACCGCAACATCCTGAGCAACGACAGCGTTTGGCAAAAGAACGACGGCATTTGGGAGCCTTTATCCAACTATTGCTATGACTACGAATACAGCGAGCAGGTGGCTGCTTTATACACCAGCCTCGGCAACGAATGGGGCCGCTGGTCGGGACAGGTGGGTCTGCGTGCTGAGATGACCGACATTTTGACCAATCTGAAGGGCTATGCCCACGACGGCAATGACTCCATCAACGGCGGCAAGCCCTATTTTGACTTCTTCCCGAGCGCTCACATCAATTATTCGGTGAACGAGTTCAACCAGTTCCAGATAAGCTACACCCGCCGTATCCGCCGTCCGGGCTTCTGGCAGATGAGTCCTTTCCGTTCCTATAACGATAACCGTAATATCCGCTTGGGCAATCCAGCCTTGACGCCGACCTATATGGACAGCTACGAACTCGGTTACATCCATTTTTGGGACAAGGCCAGCTTCAACTTCACGACCTATTACCGACATGGCACCAACATGATTCGAAGCTACACCTACGAGGATGACGGTGTGTTCTACAGCATGCCCATCAACTTCGGCAAGGCCGACGACTTTGGCGTGGAGATGGTTGCTCAAGGCCAGATGACGAAATGGTGGAACCTCAACGGCAATGTCAATTTCTTCCGTTCCCAGTTCAATGGTAAGATCAATGACAAGGTCTATGATGACGCCACTTGGATGCTTTTTGGGCGCGCTGTGTCGAAATTCAAGGTGAGCAATTGGTTCGACCTTCAGCTGACGGCGCACATCATGGGTCCGCATAAAGAGCCATTGGGAATGCGTAAAGGCAACTGGTGGATGGACCTCGCCGTGAGCAAGGAAATCTTCAACGGCAACAGCACCATCACTTTTAATGTGCGAGACCTTTTCAACTCGCGCAGTTGGGGTGGAGAGTCGTGGGGTGACGGTTTCTGGCAATACAACACCAGCACCTGGAACCGTCGTTCGTTCTCACTCAATTTCAACTACCGTATCAACCAGCAGAACGTGAAACGCAACCGTCCAGGCAGCGACGAAGGTGGTGATGAAGGCGGTGGCGACGAGCAGCAGATGGAAGAGGGATATTAATTTTTGGATTTATATGGGACTTCGTGACAAAGAATCCCGATAAAAGTTCTATCTTTGCCGCATCGTTTTATGCATAAAACCTTGCGCTTATGATATGCTTTTTCCAATCAGATAATCAACGGGTTATCGCTGTTGATTCAAAATCCGAACTTTCAAAGGAAACCGTTTCTAAACTCACCTGGCTTTTCGGTAACGCCGAGAAAATCGAAAAGGACGCAGTGAAGGGCCATTTCGTTGGGCCGCGCCGCGAGATGATTACGCCTTGGAGCACCAATGCCGTCGAGATCACCCAAAACATGGGCATCAAAGGCATTATCCGCATCGAGGAGTTCCAGAAAGTGGACTCAAAGAAAGCCCCTTACGACCCGATGCTGCAAAACCGTTACGAGAACCTTGACCAAAATGTGTTCTCCGTTGACCGCAAGCCCGAGCCGTTGCAATACATCGACGACATCGAGGCTTACAACCAACAAGAAGGTCTTGCTTTGAGCAGCGAGGAGATGGACTATCTGAAAGGCATATCCACAAAGATTGGGCGCAAACTGACTGACAGTGAGGTATATGGATTCGCGCAAGTCAACTCCGAACACTGTCGTCACAAGATTTTCAATGGCACCTTTGTCATCGATGGCAAGCAGATGCCCAACACGCTTTTTGCCCTCATCAAGAAGACCTCGAAGATGAACCCTAACCGACTTGTGTCGGCCTACAAGGACAATGTGGCTTTCATCCTCGGTCCCAAGGTGGAGCAGTTTGCCCCTTCCGAGCCCAACAAACCCTCTGCTTTCCAAATCAAGCCCATTGAGACGGTGATTTCGCTGAAAGCTGAGACGCACAACTTCCCGACCACGGTGGAGCCCTTCAACGGTGCAGCCACGGGCAGCGGTGGCGAGATCCGCGACCGTTTGGCCGGCGGTCAGGGCAGCTTGCCTTTGGCAGGCACTGCCGTCTATATGACCTCCTATCCCCGCACGGAGCAAGGCCGTGAGTGGGAGAAGGACATCGAGCCGCGCAAATGGCTCTATCAGACCCCTGAAGAAATCCTTATCAAGGCCTCCAACGGTGCCTCCGACTTTGGTAACAAGTTCGGCCAGCCCCTCATCAACGGCAGTTTGCTGACCTTTGAGCATAGCGAGAAAGAGACGTTGGGCTATGACAAGGTCATCATGTTGGCGGGCGGTATCGGCTTCGCCAAGGTGAAGGATGCCAAGAAGTTGGAACCCGAAGAGGGCGATGTCATCATCGTTCTCGGCGGCGACAACTACCGCATCGGTATGGGTGGTGGTGCCGTGTCGAGTGTCGATACAGGACAATACAGCAACGCCATTGAGTTGAACGCCGTGCAGCGTGCCAACCCTGAGATGCAGAAGCGCGTGAGCAATGTGATTCGTGCCATGGCCGAAAGCGACTGCAACCCCATCCGCAGCATCCACGACCACGGAGCTGGCGGTCACCTGAACTGCCTCAGCGAACTCATAGAGGACGCGGGCGGTGTGGTTTATGTCGACAACCTGCCCGTCGGCGACCCGACCCTTTCCGACAAGGAAATTATCGGCAATGAGTCACAGGAGCGTATGGGCTTGTTGGTCAACAAGAAAGACAAGGAAATTATCAAAGAGACCGCTGAGCGTGAACGTGCCCCTTATTATGAAGTGGGCGAGGTGACGGGCGACGAACGCCTGCGTTTTGTCCGCAAGAAAGGCAAGGCCCCCATCGACTTGGCCATCTCCGACTTCTTCGGTAGCGCACCCAAGACGATATTGAAAGACAAAACCAAACCTTATCATTTCAAGAAAATCAGCTATACCAAGCGTGACATACACAAGTACCTCAACAACGTGCTGCAAATGGAAGCCGTGGCCTGCAAGGACTGGCTCACCAACAAGGTGGACCGCTCCGTGACGGGTCGTGTGGCGCAGCAGCAGTGCGTGGGCGAGATTCAGTTGCCGTTGAGCAACCTTGGCATCAGTGCCTTGGACTACAACGGCAAGCGAGGCATCGCCACGGCTTTGGGCCATGCCCCAATTGCGGGCCTCATCGACCCAGCCGCTGCCTCGCGTCTTTCGGTTTCCGAGGCTTTGACCAACATCCTTTGGGCTCCCATCGAAGGCAACCTTGAAGGCATTTCGCTGAGCGCCAACTGGATGTGGCCTGCCAAACAGGATGGCGAGACAGCAAGGCTTTACGAAGCCGTGAAAGCTTTGAGTGACTATTGCGTTGCCTTGGGCATCAACGTGCCGACGGGCAAGGACAGCCTCTCCATGACGCAGAAATACCCTAATGGCGAGAAAGTCGTTGCCCCTGGTACGGTCATCGTTTCCGCTGCTGGCGAAGTCTCCAATATCCGCCAGGTGGTGCGTCCCGTGATGAAGGCCGACGAGAACACCGAACTCCTTTATATCGACTTCTCGAAAGACAGCTTTGAGCTGGGTGGCAGCAGCTTTGCTCAAAGCATTGGTGCCATCGGCCAGACGACACCTGATGTAAAGAGCGTCAACTACTTCAAGAAGTGCTTCAACGCCATCCAAAAACTCATCGAGAGCGATCTTGTTTTGGCCGGTCACGACGTTTCGGCTGGTGGTTTGATTACCACCTTGTTGGAGATGAACTTCGCCAACACGACATACGGCATGAATCTGGATTTGAGTGCCTTCGACAAGGAAGACCTGATGGCCGTGCTGTTCTGCGAGAAGCCTTCGGTGGTGATTCAAGTCTCCAACGACGGCATTGCCAACCGCATGTTGCGCGAACTGGGTATTGCTTTCAAGATGATTGGTAAGCCTCAAGCCAAACGGCAAATCAACATCCTGCATGCTGACCATAAATATGTGTTTGAGATTGAAGAGTTGCGCGACACTTGGTTCAAGTCGTCGTACCTGCTCGACCGTAAGCAGAGCGGTCCGCGCAAGGCCATGGAGCGTTTCATGAACTACAAGAAACAGTATTTGCACTATAGCTTTGGCAGGAACTTCACTGGCACCGCTGCCAGCCTCGGTATCGACATGCACCGCCGCAAGCCTACAGGCATCAATGCGGCTATCATTCGCGAGAAGGGCTGCCAGTGTGACCGTGAGATGGCCTACGCCCTTTATCTCGCTGGATTTGATGTGCGCGATGTCACCATGACCGACCTCGCCTCTGGCCGTGAAGACCTCAAGGACGTGAATATGATTGCCTTTATTGGTGGTTTCTCCAACTCCGACGTATTGGGTTCAGCTAAAGGCTGGGCGGGTGCCTTCCTCTACAACAAGAAGGCCAAGAAAGCCTTGGACGACTTCTATGCTCGCGAGGACACTTTGAGCCTCGGCGTGTGCAACGGCTGCCAACTGATGATGGAACTCGGCCTGCTCTATCCCGACCACGAAGAACATCCCGTGATGATGCACAACGACTCCCACAAGTTCGAGTCGGGCTTCCTCAATGTGGAGATTGCCCAAAACGAGAGTGTGATGCTCAAGTCGCTGTCGGGTCGCCGCCTCGGTGTGTGGATTGCCCACGGCGAGGGTCGTTTCTACTTCCCCTGCTACCGCGATAAATACAAAATTGTGATGAGTTACGGTCAGGATGAATACCCGGGCAACCCTAATGGCAGCGATTGGTCAACGGCAGCGGTCTGTTCCAATGACGGTCGTCATCTCGCTATGATGCCGCACCTTGAGCGTGCCTTCCTGCCTTGGCAGTGGGCCTACTATCCCGACGAGCGCAAGAACGACGAGGTATCGCCTTGGATGGAGGCGTTTGTGAATGCTCGGAAATGGGTGGAGGAGAATAGGAAGTAACATATTGCTTCTTTTTAGAAAAATATTTATTTTTGCGGTGTAAAACCATTGTTTTAAAGTTTATGCCGAAGATATACGAGTATTTTGGAATCATCTTTTTCCTCTATCCCAATGATCATGAACCTATACATGCTCATGCTATTAGTGGGGAAAATGAGACCATTTTTGAGCTTCATTTTGAAAACGGACAACTTAAAGAGATAAAGACCAGAAAAAAGAGAGGGAAAGAGCATCTCCCAAAAGCAAAGATGGAACAAGCAAAAGCCTTTGTGGAAGAATTTGCCGTTCAGATTGCCGAAAAATGGTACCGCTTCTACATCTTGAAAGAGACAATTACTCCCGAGAAAATCACAAAAAAGATATAAAGAAATGAATCGTTACACCGTTGTTGAAATAGAACCCTGCGGAGATTATAAATTGCGTGTCACTTTTGCGGATGGCAAATGCAATGTTGTTGATTTCGAGCCGTATTTCATCAAACGGCCACATCCGCAGTATGACCAATATCATGACCCAGTTCGCTTCCTCGATTATAAATTGGAGTATGGTAATCTCGTTTGGGGCGAGAATTGGGATTTAATGTTCGATCCGCTCAATCTGTATTATAATAACCTGTTCAAGAATTATAATTGAGTTAATGCCCAAAGAAAAAATCAATAAAACCAACGCTTGCCGCATCCTTGACTCAAAAGGGATTGCATATGAGCTGATTCCTTACGAGGTGGACGAAAACGACCTCGGGGCGCAGCATATCGCCGACCAACTGGGCGAGGACATCGATCAGGTGTTCAAGACCTTGGTGCTGAAAGGCGACAAGATCGGGTATTTCGTCTGTGTCATCCCGGGCAACGACGAACTCGACCTGAAAAAGACCGCCAAAGCCACGGGCAACAAGAGTTGCGACCTCATCCCGATGAAGGAACTGCTGCCCCTGACGGGCTACATCCGTGGCGGCTGCTCGCCCGTGGGCATGAAGAAACAGTTCCCGACTTTCATCCACGAGACTTGCGAATTGTTTGATTACATCTATGTTAGTGCTGGCGTGAGAGGCCTACAGTTCAAACTCAACCCACAAGATTTGATTCAGGTGGTGGATATGAAAGTGGCTGATTTGACGGTATTTGAAATCGGAACGAAATGAGTTACACCATCCGCAAATCGACTTTGGCCGACCTGCCGACCATCCTCAATCTCCGCGACCAAGCCCGAGAGATTATGCGCAGCTATGGCAACACCTTCCAATGGCCTGACGGCTATCCTCGCGACGATATGTTCAAGAAAGACATTGAGTTAGGAGGCAGCCATGTCATGCTTGATGATAGGGGAGAGATAGTTGGGACTTTTGCCTTGCTGCCCAGCCCCGAGGTGACTTACAACAAAATATACAACGGCCAATGGCTTGATGACGAACCTTATTTTGTCATTCATCGCATTGCCAGCACGCCCGAATCACACGGCATCTTGGACACGCTTTTGGACTATTGCGAGAGCCAGGTGGATAACATCCGTATCGATACGCACGAGGCCAATATCATCATGCGCAAAGGTTTGGAAAAACATGGCTATCAGTATTGCGGCATCATATATCTTTTGGACGGCAATGAGCGGCTGGCGTTCCAAAAGAAATGCTGTCAATAGTCCGCAAACAAACAATTTAGCACCCCATCATGGCTGCTGGGGTAATGTTCAACGTTTTACAGAGTAGGCGAGCAATCTTTAACGTGGGTTCCGACCTCCCGGAAACATAGTCGTTGATTCGCGACGGGCTTACACCAACAAGTATGGCCAGTTGCTTTTGGGTCATTTCCTTTTCTTCCAGGGACAATTCAATCAATTCGGCCACTGAGGGTTTGGCTATGGGATAATGCTCCTTTTCGTAGTCAATCACAATGTCCGACATCATAGTCAGTTCAATGGCATTGCGGTCGTTGGCAGGTGTTTCGTCCGTTACCAACGGAAGCAATTCCTCTATTCTTGACAACGCGAATTCATATTGTTCTTTTGTTATCTTACTCATGATGAATTCCTTTCTTAAATTGTTGAGACATCAATTTTGTCATATTCGCTATGCGTGCCTACAAATCGTATAAATACATGGCCAATTGTAAACTTTACCACAACGACAAGGCGATACCTATTGCCTCTGATGTTGAACACATACCGCTGATTGCCAACATAATCCGTGGTAGGAAAATCGGCTTTTATGTCAGACAGGTTTTTCCATTCAGCTTCTTCAGTGATTTCATACCAACGTTCCAATGCGACTTTTGCATCAGCATGTCCTTCCGATTCATAAAACTCAACCAATCGTTTATGTGATACTATTCTCATTTTGCTTGCAAAAATACATAATTATTTTGAAATTCAATATAATTTTGATAGAAATTCTATTTTTCAGAATTATTATCTTTTTAATCGATATTCTCAATGATCTTGTCCTCCTCGCTCAAATCCGGCACAAGCCGCTGGATGATTTTGTAGCGATAGAAAAACCGGATGGCAATGACACGCACGACGGTGTAAGCGGGGATAGCCACGAGCATCCCGACCGTGCCGCCAATATGACCCGCCATGAGCAGCACAATGAATATTTCCAAGGGATGGGCCTTGATGCTCGTCGAGTAGATGAGGGGCTGGTAGATGAAGTTGTCGATGAGTTGGGCGGCGAGCATGATAATCAAGATGATAAGGGCAAAAATCCAGATGTTGACATCCAATCCGGCACCCGTTCCTAGCTTCAATATGATGCCGAAAACGATACCGATAACATCGGCGATGAGCGGTCCGACGTAAGGAATCACGTTGAGCAAACCCGCGATGAAGCCGATGCCGATGGCATAGCTGAAGTCGAAGCGGGCGATGAGCCACAGGCCAAGGAAGTCGACCAAAGCCACCCCCAACATCTCGATGAGCAGACCCACAAAATAGCGCGTCAACAGTTGCTTGATTTCGCTCAAAGTCTTGCTTAATGTCAGTTCATGCTTGTCGGGCACCAAGGCACAAATGATGCGCTCAAACAGCCCGTCTTCCTTAAGGAAAAAGAACGAGATGAACACTACGGCAAACAAACCGACGAAGGCACTGGTGACCATGGAAGCCACCGAACCCACAATGCCGCTTACCTTTCCGAAATCAACCAACTCCCTGATTTTCTGCATGATTAGTGAGGAGAGATCAAAGTCTTCGCCCAGATTGGGGAACATGCTAATCAACCATTCGTTGGGCTTGTCGATGGGGTTCGACTCGAAATAGCTGCTCGCTTCGATGGCTGAAGCATCCCTGACGATGCTGGAGACCAAAGGAACCATCTGCGTGACAATCATCGCTATGAGGAAAAAGATGATCAAAATGGCGAGCAGGGCCAAAAGCCAGTCAGGCGCACTCTTCCCCTTGATTTTTATCTTTCGCAACAATTGCATAATAGGTCGCCCAATCATCGAAACCACAAAGGCCACGATGATGTAGATAAGCACGTTTTTGAAATACCAGCATAAGGCCAAAACCGCGGCCAGTCCACCCAATTTGATGATGTATCCCGCTAGTTTTTCGGTGTTTCTCTCGTTTTCCATAGGACTGTCATTAAAAACATTGGACAAAATTACTATTTTTTCATCTTCCAATAGACGATTTTTGTTATTTTTGCGTTTTATTCAAAAAATTGGTCTCTCCAAGCTAATAAATGTCCAAAATAATGAAATACACACACCTAGCTTTTTTATTGCTTTTCCCTTTTGCGCATCTTTTTGCACAAATCAACATTTACGAGCCCACCAGCCCCGATAGTCTGGAAGTCGAACTCAATGACGATCAAATCAGGGATTTGAATTCGGGCAAGGCGGTGGTGGACGAGTCGACGGTGATGGAAATGCTTGATTTGGTGAGTGGTATCACGTATTTCAGGGACGTTTATCTCGACATCGACTCCTCGGTGATGAACATCTATGGCTATGCGCCCGATGAGGTGCCAGTCTATCCCGACAGCATCTATGCCCAGCGTATCGCAGATTTGGCGCGTACGACGACCATCCCCTTGGTGTTCAATAGCCATGTCAAGTCGTTCATCGACCTCTATGCGGTGCGCCGTCGCCAGCAGTCGAGTCGTATGTTGGGTCTCTCCTACGTCTATTTCCCCATGTTCGAGGAATACCTTTCCAAATATAACCTCCCTTTGGAGTTGAAGTATCTGGCCATGGTGGAGTCGGCCTTGAACCCAACCGCTGGGTCTCATGCTGGTGCCAAAGGCTTGTGGCAGTTTATGTTGGCCACGGGCAAGGACCATGGCTTGCGTGTGACGACATTGGTCGACGAACGCTACGACCCGATGAAGGAGACCGCGGCGGCTTGCCAATTCCTGCAAAGCCTCTACGCACGCTATGAGGATTGGTTCCTCGTGCTGGCAGCCTACAACTCGGGGCCAGGCACGGTCAACAAGGCCATTGTCAGGGCAGGCGGTGTGAAGAATTACTGGGCCATCTGGCCTTATCTGCCCAAGGAGACCCGAGGCTACGTGCCGGCTTTCATCGCCGTGACTTATCTGATGAACTATGCCGCTGAGCACAATCTCTATCCCGTGAACCCAGGCCTGCTGCTGCATGGCACCGATACGGTGGTGATTCACGACCGATTGGCCTTCGACCAAATCAACGAGTGCATTGGCGTGCCGATGCAAGACCTCGTGTTTTTCAACCCCCAGTACACCAAGCGAATCATCCCGGCATCGCCCGACAACCTTTGCGCGTTGCGCCTTCCCATGAAATATGCCTTGCGCTTTGCCCAGATGGAGGACAGCATCTATGCCTACAAGAGCAAGGCCGAGGTGAATCGCGAGAAGATTGAGGAGAAAGTGGAGGAGGTGAGCGATAGCTTTGTGCACGTGGTGAAGAAAGGGGAGAGCCTGAAGTCCATCGCCAACAAGTATCGCGTGAGCGTGGCCAACATCAAGCAATGGAATCGACTCAAGAAAGACGTCATCCACCCCGGCCAGAAACTCACTATCTATCGTTCGGGCGCGCCCATGGCACAAGTGGGCAAGAAGACGACGAGCTCAGGCAAAACCAGCACTTCATCGGGTGCGACGACGAAGACCCATGTGGTGAAAAAAGGCGAGACGCTGAGCTCAATTGCAAAGAAATATGGTTGTACCACTGCCGACATCAAGAGCTGGAACGGACTGAAATCCAACACCGTGAAGGTTGGACAGAAGCTGAAGATCAAGTCAGGCAAGAGCTCCACGGGTACCAAACCGAAAACGAAAAGCAAATCCTCGAAATCGAAGAAAAAGTAACGACCAAAAAATTAATACACTATGAAAACGTACTTCAAAATTGTGGCGGTTATCCTGATGGTCAGCATGATGACCGCCTGTGCAGAAAACAGAAACCGTTCGGGCAAAGACCGCTCGACGGGTGGCACCGCCGAAATCATGGTAGTGGTGCAAAACGAGGACCAATGGACAGGTCGCATCGGCGACTCGATTCGCCATTTCTTCTGCGACTATCAGTATGGGCTGCCCCAGCCTGAGTCGCGCAACGAGGTGAAACACATTCTGGAGGCGGGCTTCACCGACCTGTTCAAGAATCATAAGTGCATCTTCCAAGTCGAAATCAACCCGAGCTTGGAGAAGGCCGTGGCCGAGACCGCCGTCGACCTCTGGGCAGCACCGCAGCGTTATGTGAAGCTGAGTGCGCCTAACATTACGACTTGGGTCGAACTCTTTGAGAAGCAAAAGGAAGTCTACCAGCAGTGGTTCGATGTGGTGGAGCGCGAACGTATCCTCAATGTGTTCCGTCCCACCAAGGACGAAGCCATCGAGAAGGCCATCGCCACAAAGTTCGGCTTCACGCTCACCGTGCCGCAAGGCTTCTACATCGCCAAGAACGAGCCCGATTTCATGTGGCTCCGTAAGGAGTTGGAGCGTTCGAGTGCCTGCATCGTCATCTATCAGACCCCTTATCTGGACACGCTACAGTTTGAGGTGAACAGCCTCGTGGCCATGCGCGACATGATGATGCAACAGCACATCCCAGGTCCCTCGGAAGGCTCCTACATGGCCACCGAGACTGAGTTTGTGCCGCCTCTGGTGTCCACCGTCAATGATTTCCCTGCCGGATATACGGAAGAGATGCGTGGCATGTGGAAGGTTGTCAACGACTACATGGGCGGGCCTTTCGTGTCGTACACCTTCGCCGACAGCCGCACGGGCAAACTGGTCACAGTGGAAGGCTACTACTACGAGCCCAACCAAAAGAAGCGCAACATGCTGCTCCAGTTGGAGGCTATGGCGTATAGTCTGAAGTTCGTGGAGGAATAAAAGAGATTCCCTGCGGGAAAATGTAGGGCTGTCATATTATGGCAGCCGCTTGGTAATTGTCAAACAAGCGGCTGCCACGATGTGACAGCTCTACAAGCATATATTTTCTCTTCATTTTTTGCGATAAGTAACCACCACCTCCCCAATAGGCGAGTCGCTGGACGTGACGATCTGCCCTTCGTTCCAAGTGCCGATTTCACGGTCGTCACAATATAATTTGTGGCCACCTTTGAGGCAGACATTACCTTGCCAGTCAGAATCCAATCCTTTGAATGTCAATACAGAATCCTTACTGATGGTGATAACATTCTGCCGTTCCATCTCACCCATCTGCTTCACCAGTTCAGGCGTGCTGCGCCGTTCGTCGAACTGCACATTCACCTTTTCGACGGTCCAGGTGCCGATGAGGCTATCGGTGGGATTTCGGTGGCAGGCGACGAAGGCAATGGCGAGGCCCGCAAGCAAAATGAGGCTTTTTTTCATGCTTTGGAATTTGGGGCAAAAGTACAAAAAACAACGCAACATTCCCACAAGGAATCTTTGAAACTTGTATCTTTGTCCGCTCAAAACAGGATGAATTAATGGCTGACAATCGTTTGCAATGGTTTAAAACGGAAACGAAAGAGGGTAAGTCCTACGTCTTCGACCCGCTGCGCCGCCGTTTCGTAGCCTTGACGCCCGAGGAGGAGGTTAGGCAGAAAGTGCTTTACCTCTTGGTGGAGCAGCTGCACGTGCCGGCGGGTTTGGTGGCGGTGGAGTATTCCGTCAAGGTGAACGGTTTGGACAAGCGTGCCGATGTCGTGGCCTTCGACACCGATGGCCGTCCCCTGATGGTGGTGGAATGCAAGGCACCCGCTGTTGCCCTTACCCAGGCCGTGTTGGAGCAAGCCTTGCGTTACCATTCCGCTTTGCAGCCCCGATATTTGCTTCTCAGCAACGGCGCGTCCACCTATTGCCTCAAGGTGGAGGGCGGCACCGTCGAAGCCATGGACCATCTCCCGGATTACGCTGAGATGACTGCCGCAGCCGCGCTGTGAGAGACAAGACCGTCTCAGCCGTTGAAAAATTTCACGTTTTTTTTCGCTTTTTTATAGGTATTGCGCGCACATACGCGAGAAAAAATGTATCTTTGCAAGTTCCCAAATGGGGTTTTTTGAATATAATGAAATTCTAAATAATTAAGTATCAATTAAATCAGTTAAACAATGAAAAAAGTTACATGTCTATTGGCAGCTTTGCTGCTGGCTTGCGGCCTCTCGTGGGCGCAAACAACGGATGTGCTGAATCACGACGTTATTGGCGTGAATGGTACATCGTATTCAACTTGGACTGGCATAACCAGCAATTCTGATGCTGTTTATGCAGGTAACACCGCTGGTGGCAATAACGCCATCCAGATGAGAAGCAACAACAACAATTCTGGTATCGTCACTACCGCTTCTGGTGGTGTGGTGACCAACATTACTGTTGTTTGGAATGAAAACACTACTGCTGGCCGCACATTGAATGTCTACGGTAAGAATGCAGCTTACAGTGCTGCTACGGATTTGTACGGCAACAATGCTGGCACTTTGATTGGCACTATCGTTTGCAATGAAGGTGAAAGCACCGAACTTGACATTGATGACGAGTATGCTTTCATCGGTATCCGCTCCAATAGCGGTGCTTTGTATCTCGACGAAGTCAGCATCACTTGGGGTGAAGGCAGCGGCGTTACGCCTCCTTCCATCGAAGCCAGCAATGTTGAAATCGCTTACGATGCCACGGAAGGTGCTATCGCATACACCATCAACAATCCCGTTGACGGTGGTGAACTGACCGCAGCCACTGAAGCCGAATGGCTCACCATTGGCACGGTTGGCGAGACCGTTCCTTTCACCTGCTCAGTGAACGAAGATGGCGCTGCCCGCGAAGCTGTCGTCACCCTCACTTACACTTATGGCGAACAAGCCATCAACCAGGCTGTGACGGTGACCCAAGCCGGCAACCCCAATACCCTTGATAACATCTCCGACATTACCGCCACTGGCGCTTATGCCGTGCAAGGCACCATCGTGGCCATGAGCCAAAGAGGCTTCATCGTTGGCGATGGTACGGGTTATGTGTATTACTACAATCAAAACTATGTCCAAGATGACTACAACATCGGTGACATGGTGAAACTCGCTGGTAATGTGGTTACCTATGGCGGCGTGTTTGAGTTCAACAACACAACAACCGTTACTCCTGCTAACAGCTCGAACTATGTGGCTGAAGAGCCTACCGTGATTACGGGCGAAGAAATGGATGCCAGAGTGGCTTCCACCACACCTGCCCAGCTTTCCAGCTATGTGCAATATGAAGGCACGCTCTCAATTAATAACAATCATTACAACATTACCAACATCGCTGGTGCCACCACCGCTATCGGTAGCATTTCCTATCCTCTCGATACAGAATTCGCTTCCTTGAATGGTCAACATGTTAAGGTGTCGGGTTATTATGTCGGTATTTCCTCCAGCACCTATTACAACACCATGATTGGTACCATTGAGGAAGTGACAACCACTGATCCTATCATCACCGTCACCCCCGCTATGGTTGAAGTGGATGCCGAAGAGCACGAAGGCACCTTGGCTCTTGCTTATGAAAATCTCGAAATCAGCGACATGACCGATTTCGACATCCAATACTACGATGCTGAAGGCGAAGAAACCGAGACACCCGATTGGATCGAGGTTCTCGTGGCCGAACAAGACCCTGAAATAGGCGAAGGTTATGTGGTTTCGTATTATATGTTTGAAAACGAAGGCGAAGCCCGCTCGGCTTACTTCAAAGTATTTGCCGCTGGTGATGAGGACTTCGTCTATTCCAACCTCATCACCATCAACCAAGAGGAATATGTGGCTCCTGTTGAGGAAGCTACCTTCTGGAAGACGCCGTGGATCGAATCCGGCAGACACTATATCATCACCAATGGTGTCGACAAGGCTATGGGTGGACAGAACAACAACAATCGTGCTGCTGTCGCCATCTCCATCGAAGACAATATGGCCATCGTGAATACCGCCGATGTATGCCAAGTCGTCATCAACGGCCCCGATGCTAACGGCTTCTACACCATTTATGACGCCAATGAATCTGGTTACCTTTATGGTGCTGGTGCCAATAGCAGCAATTACCTGAGAACCGAAACCTTCTGTGACAACAGAGCCCAATGGTCCATCAGCATTGATGAGGAGACTGGAGCTGCTACCATCGTTGCCAACTTTGAAGGTCGTAATACGATTCGCTACAACAATAGTAACGATATTTTCTCCTGCTACGGTACTGGCCAACAGGATGTCTACCTCTTCATGAAAGACTATGACGAGAGCTACGAGTTCTACACCGACATCAAGGGCTATGGCGGAAACGAAGGCAACTGGTATCTGCTGGGTATCCCTGTTAACAATGAAGTGGATCCTGCCGAAATGGGCGACATGGTCAATGGTACCTTCGACCTCTATATGTTCGACCAAGCTGCCGCTGGCGCTGAATGGCAGAACTATAAAGTGACCCCCTTCATGCTCAACAACAGCAAGGGTTACCTCTATGCCGACAGTGTCAACATCACGCTGAAGTATGTTGGCGATGCCATCTTCAATGCCAGTGTCAATTTGGATTATGTAGAGGGCGCTGAACTCGCCGGCTGGAACCTCATCGGTAATCCTTTCGGCACTGCTGCCACCATCGGAAGAGACTTCTATGTCATGAATGAAGAAGGCACCGAACTCGAGCTTGCTGAACGCGGCTATATCAATCCTTTCGAAGGCGTGTTTGTTGAAGCTGCTGAGTCTGGTGAGAGCGTCACTTTCGTAATGGAAGACGATCCTGCTGTGATCATTAATGACGGCGAGATTGGTGGTGATGAAATTGGATTTGGTGATGATTGGAACAAACTCAACATCAGAGTGAGCGACAACATGGGTCATGGCGATTTCGCCCGCATCCGCTTCGGCGAAGGTCGCACCCTCAACAAGTTCATGTTCAATGAGAGCAACAACAAGCTCTACTTCGTCCAAGACAACGAAGAGTATGCCGTGGTGCGTAGTGAAGCTGAAGGTGAGATGCCGCTCTACTTCAAGGCTGCTGCCGATGGCACCTACACCCTCACCGTCAACGCTGCTAACATAGAGATGGAATACCTCCACCTCATCGACAATATGACCGGTGCCGAGGTCGACCTGCTGGCTAACCCGAGCTACAGCTTCAACGCCAGAGTGAACGACAACGCTGCCCGCTTCACCTTGGTGTTTGCTGGCCTCACTGGTATCGAAGAGAACAGTGACAACTTCGCCTTCTTCAGCAACGGCAAAGTCATCGTCAGCAACGAAGGCAACGCCATGCTGCAGGTGGTCGACATGAACGGTCGCATCGTGAAGAGCGAAAACATCAACGGCACCACCAGCGTCAGCGTTGAGGCTGCTCCTGGTGTCTACATGCTCCGCCTCGTCAACGGCGACAACATGAAGGTCCAAAAGATTATAGTGAAATAATGTCACAAAACCCACAAAACATACAAAACCATGGCAAGTCAATGGGAAGCCCGCTAACCAGCGGCTTCCCGTCGGCGAGCCGGTTGGCAAGCCGACCTAACGCAAATGTTTTGCAGGTTTTGTGAGAAAAAGAATAGTAAACCGAACAACAACAATTAAACCCAATAAAAAAAGATGAAAAAATTAGCATTGACATTAGCCGTCGTCCTCGGACTGAGCATGGCATCGTTTGCCAACGGCGGCGGTTTGTTTGGACAAGGCCAGGCAGCCCCTGAGCAGAGCAGCACGACAATGATGAGCGGTAACCGTTTAGGTGGAGGTCCTGCACTTCCCGGCCACGGATCAGAAGGCAACCAGCCTGCCCCGCTGGGCAGCGGCATCGCCGTTCTGATTGGTCTTGGTGCAGCCTACGCTGTGGCCAAGAAACGCGAAGACTAACCGTCGCGTTAATCTGATTCCCAAGGAAGCGTCACCTTCGTGGCGCTTCTTTTTTTGCTCGAATTTCATTTTTCTCCTACACCTTATTTAATTAATCACTATCTTTGCACCCGAAAAAATGCCCCGTTCGGCCCGTGCCGAAAACGCCAAAACATCGAAGCATGAATAAGAAAAAAACAAATCTTGAATCTTTGAATCTTTAAATCTCAAATAATTAAATAACAACCAATTAAAAACAACGAAAAACAAAAAGAACAAAAGAAAGGACAAAAACAATGAGCAAAGCGGCACTGACAAGCCTTCTTGAATTTCTTTACGGAACGCTCTCTTCTGAAGACAAACGTTGGATTGGTGAGCAATTACTCGAGCAAGCAAATACTGAAGAACAGAAGCCTTACACCATCGAAGAGCTTCACGAAAGGATAGCTAAAGCGGAACGCGATTTCGCTGATGGGCACTATTTTACTGATGATGAGGTTTTTGCCGACCTTGATGAGTATGAAAAGAAAGAAGAACTCCAATGTGCTGAAGCCGTATGATGATAAAACGGACACCCGCCGCGAGCCCAAAGCCCAAGCTGAACAAGTGAATAATAAAACCTGAAATCTTTAAATCCTTAAATCTTGAATCTTTAAATCTCAAATAATTAAATAACAACCAATTAAAACAACAAACAAAATGAAAAGGAGATTTACAATCCTGACCGCAGCCCTCGCGTTGCTTACGTTCCTCGCAGTTCCTATGGGGATGTGGGGGCAAACTAGAACTGAAACAATAATCTGGAGTGAGGATTTCTCCAGCTATTCTGCAAATGATGTTCCAACTGGAGGAACTTATTCGTATGCTTGCACAAATGGTACTGGAGGTGGTACAACCAAAATATATAACGAAAATACTGGTGGAGGTACTGCTCCTGAACTTTTAGTTGCTAAAAACAATGGAACCTTTACTGCTGTTATACCTCTTGATAGTTTTGAGGGTACATTAACCTTAACTTATTATCAGAATAAACAAGCCCTTAGTGTTTCAAGTACGACTTCTGGGGTTAGTGGTGGACAAACTATTAAACCTAGCGAAGTTGGTCAGCAAACGACAACTTTTACTGGAATAACGACAAGTATGACCTCTATTACAATTGTTTTTCAGGCAACAACGGGAAGCAATGTTCGCTTAGATAATATTGTTCTTTCAGGAACTCAGGTTACTCCTTCTACATACACCATTACTGCTCAAAGTAACAACACTGCATACGGTACGGTTTCTCTTACAGGAACAACTATTACCGCCACTCCTAACAGTGGATATAGAGTAATAGCTGGTGATGCTGGTTATACTGTGACTGTTGGAACGGCAACAGTTGTAAACAATGGTGATAATACCTTTACCGTTACGCCATCTTCTGATTGCACGGTGCAAATCAATTTTGAGGCCATCCCGACACATACCGCAACCTTCTCTGTGAATGGAACCACATCAACACAAAACTTTGCCGAAGGCGCGGCCATCACCTTCCCTTCTGACCCCACTGATATTGAGGACAAGACTTTCGTGGGCTGGATTACCACTGCTATCGAGGGTACTACAAACACGGCTCCTGCTTTCGTTAACACTGCTACAGCAACGATGGGCAATGATGATGTCACCTTCTATGCAGTGTTTGCCACGGCTACTGCTTCTGGTGATCCTGTGGAAACTCTGACCCAAACCTTGCAGTATGACACTTGGACTTATAGCGGTTCTACTACGGATAAAGATACTTACCGTTTGTTCCATAGTGGGGGCTATGTTGAATCAGCTGTTTTTGATTTAAGCAAGCTCTCAAAGGTTATAGTATATGGAGGTACTTTTGGTGGTAGTTCATATAATAGTTTAACAATAGGTGATGGTACTAATACTTGGAAGAATGTAACTGTTTCAGGAAGTAGTCAAACAGGTCAAAATACATTTACAGATGGTGCTGCTCTAACTGGAACAAACAAACTGCGCATCACTTCAAATTCTGGTACTGCCTCTTCTACTGGTGTGCGTATGTCAAAAATTGAGATATTTACCAATGAGCCTACAATTGCTTATTCTGATTATTGTACGACAGTTGAGGTAAACACTGATCCTTCCATTACTGTGACCCCCGCTACAATTGATGCCCCATACGAAGGAGCTGATGGTACTCTCACGTTAACCTACGAAAACATCACTGAATTCTATAGCTTCGATTACTATTTCTGCGATGCTGAGGGCAACGAACTCGAGGATCCTGATCCTGATCCTAGTGATTGGATTTATGCAGCAATCAACGAGGGAAATGATACATATTCCTTGGATTATATCATCGATCCTAACAACGGCGAAGCCCGCACGGCTTACATGAAGATTTATACCTATGATGATGAAGAGGAAGAAGTATTTGCCATTGTCACTGTCAGCCAGGCTGCCGCTCCACCGAAATATACCTTGACAGTCAGTGGTTTGAGCCATGTTGCTCTTTATGTGTTCGCAGGTGGAAATGATCCCATCATTGATAACGGAGGAGAAGGCTCCGCCCAGGTTTATGAAGGATTAGAAGTTCTGATTAGTGTTGATGTTGAATCAGAATATATCCTTGAATCATTGGTGGTGGACAATGTTGATGTCACCGATGACATTAATTCAGAAGACCATTCCTATACTTTCACCATGCCTTCGCACGCTGTCACCGTTACCGCTACGGCAGTGGAGTATGTTCCTACAGGTACAATCTGTTTTAGTAGCCATGAAGATGTTTGCACAAAAATTAACAATGCAAATATTACTGGAGAAGATGATTTAGGAAATACGTGGACTATCACAACTGTAGGTACTACTAGTTTTACTCCAAATGGTGATTTTTGTCAAGTTGGTTCGTCAAGTAATCCTGCCACGAGCATTACATTTACGACTACCCTTCCTGATGAGGTATTGATAACTGGTTTTTCTGCCATGTTTGGTGGGTATAGCAATACGGCTGGTACGATTACTTTGAAAGTGGACGATGTTACAGTTGGCACTGACAATCTCAATGGAACAAATGATGTTACGGTTTCAAACTCTACCACAGCTACTGGTACAGTTCTGACTGTGACCGTAACGGACATTGCAAGAGGAGTTAAGTGCTATTTCATTTCCTACACTTACGAATCTGTCCCCACTCCCGCTAGCTACCCCCTCCACATCGATGCTCACACCGCCGATGGCGGCTGGTGTCTGATCGCTTCTCCTGTCACTGTAGATCCCGCAGATGCTGGTATGATTACCGATGATTATTCGGGAGATGCTTTAACTCCTACATCTAGCACATACGAACTCTATGCTTTTGATAATAATCAAGAGTCCGAATGGCGCAACTACAGAAAGCAACCCTTCAACCTCGTACCTGGCAACGGCTACCTCTATGCCAGCAAGGCAGGTGGTGACTTCACACTCACTGGTACGCCATATAGCGGCGACGGTGAAATCCAGCTTTCTGGAAGCTCTACAAACACTGGAAACCTCGCTAATTGGAATCTCATCGGCAACCCCTATGGTGTTGAGGCTGTAATCAGTTGCGATTATTTTGCTATGAATTCAGATGGTACTGGTGTCGAACCTAAGACAGACGAAGACAATGTTGCTGCTATGCAAGGTGTATTCGTAGAATACGACGCTACAGCTAATCCCTTTGTTATGTTTGAACCCGTTTCTGGTAATTCTCCAGAACAAGGTGGCAACAAGTTCTTCCTCAATGTTAGCCAGAATCGTGGCAATGTCATCGACCGCGCTATCGTCCGCATGGGCGAAGGCCGTCAACTGCCCAAGTTCCAGCTCTTCGAGAACAGCACCAAGATCTACATCCCACAGAACGGTAAGGACTACGCCATCGTCAGCACTGAAGCCCAAGGCGAAATGCCCGTCAACTTCCGCGCTTCTGAGAACGGTACCTACACGCTCAGCATCGATGCCGAAGACATGGAGATGAATTACCTCCACCTCATCGACAACATGACTGGTATGGATATCGACCTGCTCCAGACCCCGAGCTACACCTTCGAGGCCACCACACGCGACTATGAGAGCCGCTTCCGCCTGGTGTTTGCCGCCAACAACGAGGACGGCGTTTCGACAGGCTCAACGACCTTCGCTTTCTATAGCAACGGCAGCTGGATTATCAACAATGCCGGCGAAGCCACCCTGCAAGTGGTCGACCTCACAGGCCGCATCCTCAGCAGCGAAAGCGTCAACGGCAGCGTCAGCACGACCCTCAACGCCACGCCTGGCGTCTATATGCTCCGCCTCATCAATGGTGAAAACGTTAAGGTCCAGAAGATTGTGGTGAGATAATCTTTAAATCTTTAATCTTAAATTTGAAATAATTAAAACAGAATACAACAATGAAAAAACTGATAATGACAATCGCAATCGTCCTTGGAATGGGCATGAGCACTTTCGCACAAGAGGTTGAAGTATATGAAGAGAAGGGCTTGTTTGGTATGGGTAAGGGAATCTTCCGTGGTGGAAATGGAGAAGAGGATCCCTTGCTCAATCTGCCTGGATTTGGCGAAGAGGGAGACGTTGATGCCGATACAATACCTTTGGGCAGCGGCATCGCCGTCCTCATGGGCCTTGGCGCAGCCTACCTCGTGGGCAAACGCCGTAAGGAGGATTGATGGGTGGCCTTTGGGCAACCGTTAGTTCTACATGAATTGTAATGAAGAGGCATCCCCTTTGCGGGGGTGTCTCTTCTTTTTTGTTCTAGCAGGCTTTATAAAGCATGTCATTTCTCAGAGAACCTCACTTGTCTTTTTGTTCAGAAAAACCTTATCTTTGCACCTATAAACCATTCACACATGAGAAGACATCTTTTTCCTATCCTCCTCCTGCTACTCACAGCCATGAGCAGCAGCCTAGTGGCCCAAATCCCCAGCGGCTACTATAACAACGCCAACGGCAAGACCGGCGACGAACTGAAGACCGCCTTGCACGACATCATCAAAGGCCACCACGTGGTGAGCTACGGCGGCCTCATCAACGCCTTCGCCTACACCGACTGCAAACCCAACGGCAAGATTTGGGACATCTATTCCGACTATGAATACAGCCTGAGCACGGGCCTGTGCGGCGAATACGAACAGGAAGGCGACTGCTGGAACCGCGAGCACACCTGGCCGCAGAGCTGGTTCAACCAAAGCACCACGCCCCGCAGCGACCTCTTCCACGTGTATCCCACCGATGGCTTCGTCAACGCGCAACGCGGCAACTATCCCTTCGGCGAGGTCAATAACCCCACCTACACCTCGGGCAACGGCTCCAAGCTGGGACCTTGCGTCACCCAAGGCTACTCGGGCAAGGTGTTTGAGCCTGTCGACGAATACAAGGGTGACATCGCCCGTAGCTATTTCTACATGAGCGTGCGCTACACCGGCGAAGACGACGACTGGGGCACCAGCGGCATGACCAACAAGGCCGACATCAAACCCTGGGCCATGACCATGCTGCTGCGCTGGAGCGACGAGGACCCCGTCAGCCAGAAGGAAATCGACCGCAACAACGCCGTCTACGGCTACCAGAACAACCGCAACCCCTTCATCGACCATCCCGAATACGCCCGCATGATTTGGGACGAGAACTGGCAAGGAGGAACCTACTATAACATCACTTGTGCCACGGGTCTGCAGCACGGCAGTGTGTCGGCTCCCGAGAGTGCCATGGAAGGCAGCACGGTGGCCATCATCGCTACGCCTACTCCAGGGTATATGGTTGGCACTTACACCGTGTACAAGACCGGAAGCCCGAGCACCACGGTCACGGTGAGCAGCAATGGCACCTTCACCATGCCTGGCTATGCCGTCACCGTCAGCGCGACCTTCGTGGTGAACAACACCTATTATGACATCGCCTTGGGCACGGTTAGCCATGGCAGCATCAGCGCTTCTGAGACAAGTGCCAGGTCGGGCAACAACATCACTTTGACGGCCACGCCTGACAATGGTTACAGCCTCTATTCGTGGTATGTCTTCAAGACGGGCGACATGAGCACTACGGTCAATGTCAGCGGCAACAGCTTCGTCATGCCCGCCTTCGATGTCACCGTGATGGCCACCTTCGTGCAAGGCAGTGCCGGCTATCATTACGTGAAGGTCACCACTGCGCCGACGGACTGGAGTGGGGAATACCTCATCGTTTACGAAAACGGCAGTAAGGCTTTCAATGGCGGCTTGACCGAATTGGACGCCAACAACAATACCATTTCGGTGAGCATTAATGAGAATGGCATCATTTCAAACGCCACCACCGACGCGGCGAGGTTCACCATTGCGCCTATGTCGGACGGGTATTCCATTCAGAGCGCGAGCGGAAAATACATTGGCTATAGCGGTAGCTCGAATGGGTTGATGGCATCGACGACGGCGCTGCAGAACACCATCAGCCTGAGCAATGGAAGCATCATTATCCAAGGCACGGGCACTTCTACCTTGCAGTATAACAGCAGCGCCAACCGTTTCCGTTATTATGGCTCTACCCAACAGCCCATCCAACTCTATAAGAAGACGTCGAACACGCCCACACCCACCCATGGCATCCACTTTAATCCCAACGGTGGCACGGGCATGATGGACGACCAGACCGTCACTGAGTTTGAGCCTACGGCCTTGAATGCGAATGCCTTCACAAAAGAAGGCTATGTCTTTGAAGGCTGGAGCACCACCACCGACGGTACAGGCGATTTCTATGCCGATGGCGCCACCGTCTCCTTGCTTGATGACCTGACGCTTTACGCCCAGTGGTACTACGTTCAGCGCTACCAGCTTGTCGCTTCAGCTGAGCAGCTCGTTGCAGGCCGCACCTATTTGATTGTAAACTATTCAAACGGTAAAGCCTTGGGAACGACGCAAAACAACAACAACCGCAGTGCGGCGGAGGTGAGCATCGAAGACAATATCATCTCCACCATCGACAACACCGTTTGCGAGTTGACTTTGGGCACGGCAGGAGGCAACTGGACTTTTTTTGATGCGGGCTGGGGCAATAACGGCGGCTATCTCTATGCGGCCAGCAACAGCAGCAACTATTTGAAGACGCAGGCATCCAACAATGCCAACGGACAGTGGAGCATTACTATAGGGGAGGATGGCACGGCTACCCTTGCGGCGCAAGGCAGTAATTCACATAATCTGTTGAAATACAACAACCAAAACGATATCTTTTCGTGTTATGCCTCCGGCTCGACGCAGTTGGAGGTCTGCTTGTTCCGTCGCACCGAGTTCAGCGATTATCCTGCCGAGCAGACCAATGCGTTTGTCCAGGGCTGGAATTGGTTCTCGACCTACCTCGAAATCACCTTGGACGACCTCAAGGCTGCCCTGCTGACCGCTTTTCCGGATGCTGGTGCTAACACCCTGGTGATTAAGTCGAATGGCGATGGTCAGACCGCGTGGAACAATGTGGCGCAAATGTGGATAGGAGGCTTGACCGAGATGGATTTGTCGCAGATGTATATGGTCAAGGTCCCTGCCGAGACGGAGATTGCGCTGCAAGGCATACCAATCACTCCTGCCAACCATCCCATAACGATCAAAAACGGTGTCAACTGGATTGCCTTCCCGCTCAGCGAGAGCATGACGGTGACCAATGCCTTTGCAGGATTCCCTGCCAACCAAGACAACATCAAGTCGAATGGTGCAGGCCAAGCCACATGGAACGGCAATGCTGGCTTGTGGATAGGCGGTCTTACCCTTCTTGAGCCAGGAATGGGCTACATCTACAATTCGAAAGCCACTGTGACGAAGACATTTGTTTTTCAATAACAGTTTGTGGAAAATGAAAAACAGTCAAAAAAAACAATTTGATTTGATAAATTGTTGTATTTTTGCAAGTTAATTATTTGACGAAATGAAAAGCTATCGTTTTTTGTTTTTATTCTGTGTTGCTCTAATCGGCAATGCGGTATTTGCCCAAAGCCAACGAGAACTCGGACAACTCATGCACGAACGCGGTGAGTATTATTTTACCCTCAATGTTGAAGACCTCGCAGGGATAGAGAATTTAGGTGAAATCTGTTCTGTTGACGGTACCGATGGTCGCATCGTGGTGGCCTATGCCAACCAGGAGGAATACAACAAACTGATTGCCTTAGGCTTACATCCTAGCTTACAGACGCCTCCTTCACTGCGCCAAGAAGCCAAGATGTGGGAAGGCGGCGACCGCGCCACCTACGAGTGGGACAGCTACCTGAGTTATGAACAATATGTTTCTATGATGGAAGACTTCCCGGATATGGCTACTGCCACAGGAGGAAGGACCTGCACCTTGATAGACTTAGGTCAGCTTTCCACCACTGCGCACCGCCATCTCTTGGGTGTCCGCATCAACAACGGTAATCCTGAGGGCAAGCCGAAATTCCTCTACACCTCCACCATGCACGGTGACGAGGTGACGGGCATGATACTTATGCTTCGCCTTATCGATGAATTATGCACCAGCAACGACAACCGTATACTCGGTCTGTTGAACGACCTCGATATCTATATTTTCCCTTGCACCAACCCTGATGGCACTTATTATGGAGGCAATAATTCGGTAAGCGGTGCACGACGTGCCAATGGCAACAACGTTGACCTCAACCGCAATTATAAGGACTACTTCAACGGAGACCATCCCGATGGCAAGAGCTATCAGAACGAGACGACATGGACCATGAATCTTGCCAATGAAAACCTCTTTACCATGGCAGCCAACTACCATGGAGGCGCAGAGGTGATGAACTATTGTTGGGACTGGGTTTTCGAAAGTCCCGCTGATGTGGATTGGTGGGAATATGTCTGCACCGAATATGTGCAACTCGCCCGTCAAACGCATTCCTCTTACATGTCTGACACTTATTCTGATGGCGTGACTAATGGTGCCACATGGTATTCTATCACGGGTAGCCGTCAGGACTACATGAATGCTTTTGGACAATGCCGTGAGGTGACTGTGGAATGCTCTTCCACCAAGACTCCCAATGCCTCGCAATTGCCCAACTTCTGGAACTACAACCACAACAGTATGCTGACTTACATGGAGCAGGCTCGCAATGGTGTGCATGGCGTGGTGTATGATGCCGAGACTGGCCAAACCCTCCCAGATGTGACCGTCAGCGTGCTGAACCACGACATCCACAATTCCTACGTGACCACGCATTCCGCGGGCGACTTCCATCGTCCCATCAAAGGCGGAAGCTACGTCTTCGTCTTTGACAAGGAAGGCTATGCACGTAAATTCGTGGAGGTCAGCGTGGCCGATGGCCAACGTGTGGATTTAACCGTAAATCTAACCCCCAGCAGCGAAACGCAAATGGAATGCTTCGCCCAGATTACTCCCAGTGCCGCCGGTGCCTATCTCATGGGCTATCTCAATGGGTCGACCTTGTCCATGCCTACGCACAACCTTAACAATACGAACACTTCAACAAGTGTATCTGTCACTTCCTATTCGGTCACTCCAACGGATGACGGCTTCACCTTGGCTCGTGGCTCGGAACCGATGAGAATAAACTTGAGTGCTAATGGTAGTGCTGGACAATACCTTATCTGCTATAAAGGTCGCCTCCTCTCAAGATCCAGCAGTAGCCTGATTTGGGCAAAGCCTAGCAACGCTTCAGGCTATGGCGTGGATTTGTCTTCATACAGATGGTATGTCAACGAACAAGGCATCTACCAGCAATCCGGTAGTACGAGATACTACTTGAATTACAGCAACGGATCCTTCACGACCAGCAATACAAACCAGAACAACGTATTCTTGTATGAGGAACGCAACTGTCTTCCTATGGAATACATGGTGACGGTTGCTGCCAATCCTGTGGAAGGTGGCACCGTAGCAGGTGGTGGAATCTACCTACAAGGCGAGACCTGCACCTTGACGGCTGAGGCTGCCGAAGACTATCAGTTCATTCATTGGACTGTGAACGGCGAAGTGGTCTCTACGGACAATCCCTATAGCTTTGAAGTGACTGGTGACAGAACCTTGGTGGCCGTCTTCGGGTCCACCATCCCGATGAGCATCACCGTGAGCGCCAGTCCCGCTAGAGGCGGTTCGGTTAGTGGCGGTGGCGAGTTTCTGTATGGAGAGACATGTACGGTCGCAGCAACTCCTAACCCAAATTATAACTTCACTGGTTGGACTGAAGACGGAATGTTGGTATCCGAAGACTTGGAATACATCTTTACAGTGACCAATGGCAGAGCACTTGTGGCCAACTTCATCTATGCAGCGGCCGATCCGAAGGATTGTTATTACACCGAGAACTCCGTATCTGCTGGTTCCTATGTGATGGGCTATCTCAATGGCACGACGTTCAAAATGCTCACGCATAGCGACAGCGGAGTGGCCGCCACAACGGCAACAGTAACCGTAACAGACTACGGCTTCTCGGTGGAGGAAGGAACTGATCTTTCACATATCACTTTGGCTGCTACTGGGGAACAGTTTTTTATCAAATATGGCAGCTATTATCTAAGAAAAGCAAATAATAGCACCACACTTTCTTGGGCAACCAGCAATAGCACCCCTACTTCTTCCAACTACAAATGGTACATCAACGCCAATGGCATTTATTTGACTGAGTCAAGTGTTTGGAGTAGCACCACGTATTATTTGTATTACGACACTAATAGCAACTCATTTAAACTGAGCGATAACCAAAACAACAACATCACCTTCTACGCCGAAGATGACTGCCCTGTGGTTCCATCCTACGCCATCACTGCCACGGCCAATCCTACGGATGGTGGCACCATCGAAGGCACTGACCTCTATTACGAAGGCGAGACTTGCACCTTAACTGCCACGGCCAATGAGGGATATACCTTTGTCAACTGGACGGAGAATGGCGAAGAGGTGTCGACCGATGCTGCCTACTCTTTTGAAGTCATAGGTGAAAGAGCTTTAGTGGCTAACTTTGAGGTAAGTACAGTCCAACAAATTGTTTCGCTTGTGGCGGGCTGGAACTGGTGGACACCCGCAGTGGAGTCGGCGACCTTGTTAAGTGATTTGGAAATGGCATTAGGCGACAACGGCGTGAGCATCACATCGAGCGAAGGCCTGTTTGTTCTCAACGATGCCGTATTTGGATGGGCGGGCGACGCGTTCCAGCTAGAGCCAGGTAAGATGTACATGGTGCAGACCAATGCAGCTTGCACACTGACCTTAACGGGACAAGCCCCGGTTGCTTCAGATCATGCGGTCACACTGATACACGGATACAATTGGATAGGATATGTGGGCAGTGCAAGCATGTCGTTGTCAACGGCATTGTCGGGCCTCGAGCCAGAAGTGGGAGATGTCATCATGGACAAGGAGAATTTTGCGATATATGATGCAGTCTTTGGATGGACAGGAGACCTCAATGTGCTTGAGCCTGGTAAGGGCTATATGTATGAATCGAAAGCTACGGAAACAAAAATCTTCTATTATCCTTCAGGAAATTGATAATCTTTAATATTAACTGGTATAAACTCATGAAAAAAGTTTTATTATCCCTATTGCTGCTTGCTTTTGGCGCGAGTGCCATGGCACAGCAACAAATCCAGCTGCGTTCGGCAGACAAGGCCGAATGCACAAAGAGCGACATGACGAGCCTCAAGGCTTCGTTCTCTTTTTCAACCATTGAGGCGCAGGACTACGAAAGTGAGCAAGGAACCTTCTCCTGGCTCAGCCTGGCCAACACCGTCCTTGGCGGTAATGTAGGTGATCCTCAGGTTCCCGTCATCAACCAACTCATCGCTGTACCATTCGGTGCCAACCCGCGCATCGAAATCACGAGCTACAGCACGACGGACTATCGCCTCGAAGACTACGATATGAAGACTTTGGTCCCGCGCCAACCCTCGGTGCGTAAAGACCAAAAGCCCGAAGATGTGCCATTCGTCATGAATGAGGTCGCCTACCAAACGCGTGGCTTGCATGCTGAACCCACAGCTACTGTAAGTGTAGAAGGCATGATGCGTGGCGTGCAACTCGGCACGATGACCATCGAGCCTGTGAGCTACGACCCGGTCAACAACACCATCCGTGTGTTCAACGACATTGAAGTCACCGTTCACTTCGACGGTGCCGATACCCAAGCCACCGAGGACATGCTGCTCAGGACTTACAGCCCAGCTTTTGAACCTGTTTATGCACAACTGTTCAATAACAGAGCCATTACAGATGTCTACACCGACCACCCCGACCTGTACAACACACCCGTCAAAATGCTGGTGATCTGCTATTCGGGTTTTCAAGGCAATGCCGCCCTTAACAGCTGGCTGCAATGGAAGCTCCAGAAGGGCTACTATGTCGACATCTACTACACTAACGAGACTGGAACCTCTGCCACCAACATCAAGAATTTCATCAAGACAAAATACAATGCCTCCGTTTCGGCAGGTAATGCTTATACCTACCTTATTGTCATCGGTGACACCGGACAAGTGCCTCAGTATATGACCAAGACTGTTGACGAGTCATGCGCCTCCGACCTTGGCTATGCAGCTGTCAACTTTACCACCTCAAGCACTAGCAACTACTTCCCCGATATGTACTACAGCCGTATGTCGGTGGAGAACACTACACACTTGACCAACTATATCAACAAAGTGTTGACCTACGAGAAATTCGAGCTCTCCGATGGCGGTAATTACTTGAATAACGTTATCCTTGTCGGCGGTTGGGACTCGAATTGGACACCCAAAGTTGCCAAGCCCACCATCAACTATGCTACAAATTATTACTTCAAATCAAGCAACACCACATACGGAGGCTTTGGGAGTGGTACCATCAAAGCTACTGTTTCAACATCCTCGACACAAGGATACAGCGGCACCAACAATGGTTGCTATCAAGGCATTAACAATGGTGTATGCTTCTTGAACTATACCGCTCATGGCGACAAGCAAGAATGGTATCAGCCTAAAATGACAGCTGCCGAAGTTGCTACATTAACCAACACTGGCAAGTACTTCTTCGGCGTTGGCAACTGTTGCTTGACGGGTAACTTCAACAACACCTCGACGGACTATTCACCTGGCTCTGCCATAGGCACCAACGCCTGTTTCGCGGAAACCATGATTCGTGTTCCCAATGCCGGTGCCGTTGCCTACGTGGGTTGCTCACCCTATTCCTATTGGTATGAGGACTTTTATTGGGCTGTTGGAGCACATTCCTACTCGGCAGGCAACTACCCGTCGCAATCGGCTTCTTCAAAAGGCGTATACGATATTATGTTTGAAGACCAATACTGGAATTCGGCATCCGCATTGCTGTATCTTGGCAATCTCGCCGTGCAACAAGCCGTCACCAATGGTAACCAAACCAGCAGCATCACCGCTGGCAACTGCAACAACTCGGCCCACTATTACTTCCAGTTCTACCACACCTTCGGCGACGGTTCCGTGATGCCTTATATCACCAAGCCGGAAGTGAATACCGTGTCAATACCCAGCACGGTTACACCAGGTACCACTTCTATCACCGTTAATGCTTTGGCTGGTTCTTACGTCGCCGTCACCGACAATAGTTCGGTCATCTACGGCGTTGCCGAGGCCAACTCGTCAGGTGTGGCCACCGTGAATTTCACCAATGCCATCCCCAGCAGTGGCACCCTCTATGTGGTCGTCACCCGCCAGCAGTACCAGCCTTATTTCGGCACCATCAGTATTGTTGGTGGCACGCAATATACCATCACTGCCAATGTTAACCCAGAGAACAGCGGTACCGTGGAAGGCGCTGGCCAATATTACGGAAATACCCAGTGCACGCTGACGGCCACGGCCAACAACCACTATGAGTTCAGCAGATGGACGAAGAACGGCACCCAAGTAAGCACCGAGAATCCTTACACGTTTACGGTAACGGGTAATGCGACATACGTTGCCAACTTCACGGCCATGACTCCTCATACGGTGTCCTGCAATACTGTTGAAAATGGCACCATCAGTGCCAACCCGACCACGGCCTACAAGAACGAGACTGTCACTTTGAGCGCCACACCAGCTTCGGGTTACTTCTTCTCGGCTTGGGATGTCAGGGATGCCAACAACAACCCCATCGCCGTGACGAACGACCAGTTCATCATGCCCGACAGCGATGTCACGGTGAGCGCGACCTTTGTGCAAGGCTACAACGTCACCTTGGCCGAGGCTACCAACGGCAGCATCAGCGCCAGTACGACCAACTGTGTCTCTGGCACCACCGTTACCTTGACCGCCACACCTGCAACGGGCTATGTCCTTAATAGCTGGGTCGTCTTCAAGACTGGCGACGTGAATACTACTGTGGCGGTGAACGGCAACAGTTTCACCATGCCAGATTATGATGTCACAGTAGTGGGTGTCTTCAGTGCACCGCAAAGTGGCGACGTGACTATTGGAAGCGGGACGACAGACAACCAAAATGTCCCTACTTACGCCGCTCAAAAATACTCTATAGCTCAGCAGATTTATACTTCATCCGATATGGGTGACGCTTGCACAATTACGAAAGTTGCTTTCAAGGTGTCAAACTCTAGTACAGCTACGAGAAATATTGACATTTACTTGTCACACACCACAAAGAGCATTTTCTCAAGCAGATCCGATTGGGTGTCACAAAGCGCTTCCGATAAAGTTTTCTCTGGTTCAGTAACCTTTGCCGCATCAGGGTGGACTACGATTACACTAGACACACCGTTTGAATACAATGGCACCAATAATCTACTTCTTACAGTTGACGACAACACTGGATCTACCGTGTCTTCATACCCAAAGTTCTATGTGTATTCTGCAAGTAACAGGGCATTATATAAATACAATAGCACTACAAATTATTCGCCAGCTTCCATGTCTGGGAACGGTAATCGCATGAGTAGTGTCAATCAGGTTGTCTTTACTAAGGCCATCAGTGGCACTATCGAGTCATTGTCAGTCACTCCGAATACCTTGGACGAGTTCAATTACGCCCAAGGCGAGGGACCGTCGGCGGCCAAGGCTGTCACCCTTGTGGCCTGCGCAGCCGAGGACATCACGGTGACCGCTCCTGAGCATTTCGAGGTAAGTGATGAGGCCAACGGTAGCTACGGAAGCACACTGACCATCCCAGTATCCGACAGAGGCAATCGCGAAGAGATCATGTACGGTTTCGAGGACGGCACCACACAAGGTTGGACCGTCAGCAGCAGCGACAACGGCTCGACTACATGGGCTGTGGGACAAAGCGGCTATAATCCGTCAGGTGCTTCGGGTACAGTTTATACTTCGAATAGCGGAAGTTATTATGTGGGTTCCGTTTACGATGCGTCGAATGCCGTTGACGATTGGCTGATTTCGCCTCAAATTACACTGGGAGGTAGCATGAGTTTCTATATTAAGATCACGAATACCAGCTATACGGATTACTATTCTGTTCATCTGTCGACAGGGTCCACCGCCATTAACCAGTTCACAACTACATTGTTGTCTTCAACTCAAGTGACATCTACCAACTACACTTTGGTATCCGTCGACTTGAGTGCGTATTCAGGCCAAGGGTATGTGGCCATCCGCCATACCGCAATTGCCGACCAAGCCTCGCTGTTGGTTGACGACATCACCATCGTGGAAGGCGGAGATCCAGTGACACCTATCGACCCGACCAACGCAGAACTCGTCACCGCCAATGTGTATGTCCGCCTGAAAGCAGGTCTAAGCCAAGGCGAATACGAATCTGAGACTTTGTCTGTCAGTGCGGGCAGTCTCTCCAGCAACGTTACCCTCAACGGTGAGGTCACGCAAGGTTCCGCTATCTCACAAACCGTTAGTTTGGTGCAAGGCTGGAACTGGTGGACACCCGCAGTGGAGTCGGCGACCTTGTTAAGTGATTTGGAAATGGCATTAGGCGACAACGGCGTGAGCATCACATCGAGCGAAGGCCTGTTTGTTCTCAACGATGCCGTATTTGGATGGGCGGGCGACGCGTTCCAGCTAGAGCCAGGTAAGATGTACATGGTGCAGACCAATGCAGCTTGCACACTGACCTTAACGGGACAAGCCCCGGTTGCTTCAGATCATGCGGTCACACTGATACACGGATACAATTGGATAGGATATGTGGGCAGTGCAAGCATGTCGTTGTCAACGGCATTGTCGGGCCTCGAGCCAGAAGTGGGAGATGTCATCATGGACAAGGAGAATTTTGCGATATATGATGCAGTCTTTGGATGGACAGGAGACCTCAATGTGCTTGAGCCTGGTAAGGGCTATATGTATGAGTCGAAAGCAACCTCAAGTAAAACATTCTATTTCCCGACGAGATGAAAAAAGAGAACGATGTTTTGTTTTAATGAAATCAACCAATTTAAGCAATCAAAGTATATAATAGAATAATATAAATTTAATTGATATGAAAAGAAAACTGTTTTTGTTTATGGCATCACTATTTCTTAGTGGACCATTGTTTGCCCAAACTAATCATTGGACTCCTGCTACGGGATACTCCTTAACTAAGAATATTGTAGGGAGGGTATTTATTGATGGAGAGCTTCAAGCCTCATCGAATATTGAAATCGCAGCATTCATTAATGGCGAGCCTCGTGCTGCAAAACGCCTTAACGCACCGATTCAAAGCTACCCTGAATTATTCTTCGCTATGCCCGTGGTTATGTTCAACGCTAATGAAACGGGGCAACCTGTAACTTTCAAGATATATGATCACACTCCTGGAGTAGAAAAGGAATATGACTCTTATACAACTACTTTCCAAGAGAGCTCGATTTCAATAACTGCTACGCAACAGACATTGGGAACTTATAGTGATCCAGTTGATTTCTTCTTTGTGACCACGCAGACCTTCACCAAAACCATCACACCTTACACTGTCGTGGGAACCAACGGAGAGGATAAGGCTAATCACTGGTACCTTATCGCTTCGCCCATAGGAACGGTGAGCCCCGAGGATGTGACGAACATGCTTTCAAATAGCTACGACCTCTACTATTACGATCAAACCCAGGAAAAGGAATGGAAGAACTACAAAGCCAACCAATTTGATCTCGTTCCTGGCAAAGGATACCTCTACGCCAATAGTGGTGACAATGGCAATGCAGTCACCTTGACCTTTGTGGGAACGCCATTCAACAATCCTGGCGAAGTCACATTGGTATATGATGCAGGTGTTAATCAAAATACGGATTTGATAGGCTGGAACCTTGTGGGTAATCCCTTCCCTGAGACCGCGTATATCGATAGGAGTTTTTATAGAATGAATGAGTATGGTACTGATCTTGAAAGTTATAGTGGTGCTATTGCGTCCATGGAGGGTGTCTTCGTAAAAGCAACTAGTGCTAGTGACAACAGCTTAACTTTTAGCACTTCGTCTTCCAAAGGCAGCGAACAGTTAATCGTCAGCCTAAGCCAAAACCGTGGTGCTTCTATCGACCGCGCCATTGTCTGCTTCAACGAAGGTGATGTGTTGCCTAAGTTCATGCTCAACGAAAGCAATACCAAGCTCTATATTCCGCAGGGCGACCACGACTATGCAGTGGTGCGCAGTGCCGCCCAAGGCGAGTTCCCGCTCAACTTCAGAGCAAGTGAAAATGGTACCTATACCCTCAATATCGATACCGAGAATGTGGAAATGAACTACCTCCATCTTATCGACAACTTGACGGGCATGGATGTCGACCTGCTCCAGACCTCGAGCTATTCGTTCGAGGCCAAGGTAAACGACTATGAGAGCCGTTTCCGCCTGGTGTTTGCCGCCAACAACGAGGACAGCGTTTCGACAGGGTCAACGGCCTTCGCTTTCTTCAGCAACGGCAACTGGATTATCAACAACGACGGCAAGGCCACTCTGCAAATTGTGGACATCAATGGTCGTATCCTTTGCAACGAACAAATCAATGGCTGCTACAGCAAGAGTTTTGAGGCCGCTCCTGGCGTTTACATGCTCCGCCTTATCAACGGTGACAATGTGAAAGTCCAAAAGCTTGTGGTGAGATAAAAGCCGATACAGAATTCATAAGTGTAGAAATAATAAAAACAACGACATACAATGAAAAAACTAATGATAACACTCGCCATTGTCCTTGGCATGGGCACCATGGCTTTTTCACAGGAAATTGAATCATACGAAGAAACAGGTCTTTTTGGTAAGGGCCCAGGACTTTTCATAAAATCTCAAGAAAATCCTTTATTCCCAAATCATGAATCGGACGAGGACTTTGATGCCAGTGAAACTCCTTTGGGCAGCGGCATAGCCGTTCTCATGGGCCTTGGCGCAGCCTACCTCGTGGGCAAACGCCGTAAGGAGGAATAATCGGAAGCCTTTGTCGGTTTGGAAGGCAAGGGTTACATCTACAAGTCGAACTCTAGCCAAACCAAGACTTTCTGTTTTCCCCAATAAGTGAGCTAAAAGGTGTAGTAAGAGACTTCCTCACTATCAATGCATCCCTAAGCCCCTAAAGCCAATGGCTTTATTGGGGCTTTTTTTTTGTGTGAATTTCTTCAATCATAAAAAGTGATATTTAAAACATAAAATTGTCATTTGGATAAAAAAATTCCCTCGGTTTGCTTGACTTTTATTCTGAGATTGTTTTAACTTTGTGGGCTCAATAATGTAATCTGAAGACAAATTTAAACTATTGTATTATGAAAAAGCCTTTTTTACTACTCGTGCTTTCCGTCATCGGTTTGATGGCTTTTGCACACCAAGCTACGCCACAATGGACGGGCGTGAACAACAACAGTCCAGCCCCTTTTAGCACTCAGCTGATTTCTTCTTCAGAGAGTAGCATCAGAGTCAACGTGCAGGTACCTGGTTTCTACACGACTAACGTGACCACCCCACGTGGTGAGGCCAAGGTCATCTCCCTGCCTAAAGCGGTGAATGCCGTGAATGCTGGTGAGCCCGACCTGCCCACTCTCGGTATTCCTGCCATCATCGGCGACCATGCTCGTATGAGTGTCCGTATCATCAATGCCCAGTACACTGACTATGAGGGTATTGAGATTGCCCCATTCAAGGGTAATTTCTCTCGGCAGATTAACCCTGACGACGTTCCCTATACCTATGGTGAATGCTACAGTCAGGATGCTTTTTTCCCTGCCAATAATGTGGGACTTTACGAACCTTATATCGTTCGTGACTTCCGTGGACAGAACATGATTGTCAGACCTTTCGCCTACAATCCTGTGACGAAAACCCTTCGTGTTTACTATAACATGACCGTAGAAATGTACAAGGTAGACGACAATGGTGCTAACACCATGCAGACCAATCGCAGCAATGTCATCAAGATGGATCCTGATTTCAAGAGTCTCTACCAGCGTCACTTCATCAACTATGAGGCAGGCATGGCCAAATACACGCCTGTCGATGAGGAAGGCGATCTGCTCATCATCTGCTACGACAACTTCATCAATTATATGACCGACTTTGTCAACTGGAAGAAGACCCGTGGTGTGAAGACTACCATCGTGGGCACCAGTACTGCAGGTTCCAGCTATTCGGCCATCAAGAGCTATATCCAAAGCCAATACAATGCCAACAACAACCTGACCCACGTGTTGCTTGTTGGCGATGTAGCCCAGATTCCAGGCTATACCTATTCAGGAGGTGGCTCTTCATACGGCGGTAAGGGTGACAACGCTTACGGTCAAATCGTCGGTAACGACATCTACAATGATGTCTTTATTGGTCGTTTTTCTGCCAGTAGTGCAGCTCAAGTGACCACACAATGCAACCGTGTCATCACCTACGAGCGCGATCTCTCCACCTCAGCCACTTGGCTCAAGATTGGCGAAGGCATCTCAAGAAAGGAAGGCGGAGCAGGCCACAACAATGAAGACGACTACCAACACATCAACAACATTCGCACCGATTTGTTGAACTATGGCTATTCTACTGTGTACCAACGTTATGCCAATCTTTCAGGCTACACTGCTACCTCAGCTCAAATCTCATCCGACATCAACAGTGGCGTAGGCATCATCAACTATGCCAACCACGGTCAAGAGACGGCTTGGGGTGCCAATGCCACGGGCTATGTCTACTATGCCAATAGCCACGTCAATGCTTTGACCAACGAGAATAAGTTGCCCTTCATTTTCTCCGTAGCCTGCCTCGTCGGAAAGTATGACCATAGCAGCGATTGCTTTGCCGAGGCCTGGATGCGTGCTACCAACAACAATAATCCTACTGGTGCTATCGCCACACTGATGTCATATATCAGCCAACCTTGGATTCCGCCCATGTGGGCTCAAGATGAGTGCGTCGACATTCTTGTGGAGAGCTACAATAGCAATATCAAGCACACTTGGGGTGGTGTCTCCGTCAATGGCTTGATGGGTATTTTCGACCATTACAGCACCTCAGAACAGTCGGCTGTGGGCACCTATCAAGCTTGGATTCTCTTCGGCGACCCGAGCATGATGCTGCGTACTAAGACCCCGCAAGCCATGACTGTTACCCATAATGGCAGCATCGATGCTAATGCTACTAGCTATGTCGTTAATGTCACCAATGGCAACGGTGCCTTGGCTACCATTACCAATGCCAACCATGAGATCTTGGGCAAGGCTACGGTCAGCAACAACAAAGCCACCATCACACTCACCGCTCCGGGTGCCAATAGTGGCAACCTCACGCTTTGTGTGTTTGGTTATAATAAGGTAACTTATCTTGGCACCATCACCGTGGGTGGCAGCGGTGGTAGTACGACCTATTATACGGTCAGTGCTACTGCTAGCCCGACGGCAGGCGGTACCATCAGTGGTGCTGGCAGCTATGCCTCAGGAACCACCTGCACGCTGATCGCTACCCCTGCTGCAGGCTATGAGTTCACCAAGTGGACTAAGAACGGTACACAAGTAAGCACCAATGCTACCTACAGTTTCACCGTGAACGCCAACGCCAGTTATGTGGCCAACTTCACAGAGGTGTCGACACCCGATCCAGGCACTGCCACTGAAATTACCATCGGTAGTGGATCGAGCACCAATGCTTATCTCCCGACGTATGCCTATTATAACTACTCGCTGACAGAACAAATCTACACTGCTGCAGAAATCGGTCAAGCAGGTACCATCACCGCGGTGAGCTTCAAGGTCGGCAACTCCAAGTCAACGACTCGTAACGTTGATCTGTATCTGAAGCACACGACGAAGACTGCCTTTACGAGCAAGACCGGTTGGGAGACCCTCTCTTCCAGCGATAAAGTGTACTCAGGTAATGTCACTTTCAATGCCTCTGGCTGGACGACCATAACCTTGAGCACTCCGTTTGTGTACAATGGTACGAGCAACCTTGTCATTGGTATGGACGACAACACCGGCAGCTATGTGAGCAGTAGCAGCAATAGTCCGAAGTTTTATGTCTATAGTACTAGTGCCAACCGTGCCATGCGTATCTACAACGACTATACCAACTACAATCCCGCTTCGCCGAGCAGTTACAGTGGCACCTATGTGACCTCCAACAACCAAGTTATGCTGAGCATGAATGCTGCTGGTGGCACACCACAGGTCAACACCTATACCATTACCGTAAGCGCTAACCCGACCTCTGGCGGTACCGTCACTGGTGCTGGCACCTACGATGAAGGCACTACGGTCACTCTCACGGCTTCTGCAGCCACAGGTTATACCTTCTCGAAGTGGACCAAGAATGGTACTCAAGTGAGCACCAATCCCACTTATAGCTTCACTGCTACAGCCAATGTAGCCTATGTGGCCGAATTCACGCAGAACAGCTATGCCATCAGTGCCTCGGCCAGTCCAACGGCAGGTGGCACCATTAGCGGTGCGGGTAATTACACCTATGGCAGTACCTGCACATTGACCGCTACCCCCAACAATGGTTACACTTTTAGCAAGTGGACGAAGAACGGCACACAGGTCAGCACCAACCCGAGCTATAGTTTCACTGTCACTGCAGCGGCTTCCTATGTGGCCAACTTCACCCAGCAGCAAGTGACTACCTATTACGACGTCACTGTGGCTGAAGTGCCCAATGGCACCATCACGGCCAATAAGAGCACGGCAGCCGCGGGTGAAACTGTTAACCTTACAGTCGCGCCCAACAGCGGATGCACGTTCTACACCTGGGTGGTCTACAAGACTGGCGATGTGAACACTATTGTCACAGTGAGCAACAACAGCTTCACGATGCCTGCTTACAATGTTACCGTGGTGGCCGTCATCAAACCCAATGTTACGAGCGGCGGCACTGGTGGTGAAGTCACTATCGGAAGTGGCTCTTCCAACAACGCTTACATCCCAACCTATGCCTACTATAAATATTCGTTGACGGAGCAAATCTACACCGCCGCAGAAATTGGTCAAGCAGGTACTATCACAGCCATCAGCTTCAAGGTATCGAACTCCAAGTCGACCACCAGAAATGTGGATGTCTATCTGAAGACCACAAGCAAGACGGCCTTCACCAGCAAGACAGGTTGGGAGACCCTATCGTCAAGCAATAAGGTCTACAGCGGCAATGTCACCTTCAATGCCTCTGGCTGGACTACCATCACCCTGAGCACGCCGTTTGTATATAATGGCACAAGCAATTTGGTGGTTGGCATGGACGACAATACAGGTTCGTATGTGAGCAGCAGTTCCAACTCGCCCAAGTTCTATGTTTACAGCACAGGTGCCAACCGTGCCTTGCGCATCTACAACGACAACACCAACTACAATCCTGCCTCACCGAGCAGTTATAGTGGCACTTATGTGACGAGCAACAATCAGATTAAATTGGCTATGTCAGGTGGCGGCTCCACGGGTGGTAGCACTGAGGTTTTGATTGCTACGCCCAAGACCATGAGTGGCTTCACCTATGTAGTGGGCAACGGGCCTTCAGCCAAGCAGACCTTTGCTGTCATCGGCGCCGACTTGAGCAGCAACGTCACAGTTACTGCACCTACCGGCTATGAGATTAGTAGCAGCCTGAATGGCACGTATGGCACCACCCTTACCCTGACGGGTAGTCGTGGTGGCACGAGAGGCACACAGACTTGGGGCTTCGAAGGCTCGATGGATAATTGGACCACCATTGATAAAGATGGCGACGGCTACAATTGGCAGCTGGCAAGCGTGCTTATGAGTGGTTACAACATCAGTGCACATGGCGGTAGCGACATGCTTTCCTCAGAGAGTTACAACAAGACAACAGGCAGTGCTCTGACGCCTGATAACTGGTTAGTCTCACCGCAAGTTACCTTGGGAGGTTCCTTCTCGATGTATGCTTGTGCCCAAGATGCAAATTATGCCGCTGAGCACTTCGGCATCTATGTCTCCACGAGTAGCAACACCAACACCAGCAGCTTTGTCAAGTTGGGTGAATGGACACTCTCTGCCAAGGGCGACCGCACACAGGGTTCATGGAACCAATACACCATCGACCTCAGTGCCTATGCAGGACAGATGGGTTACATTGCCATCCGTCACTTCAACTGCACTGACCAGTTCTACCTGAATGTCGACGATTTCACACTCACTTATGATGAAGCACCTGTGAATCCGGATCCCTCGACGGGTGGTGCCGAGTTCCTCAAGGCCAATGTCTATGTCCGTTTGAAGAGCGGCTTAAGTGCTGGTAATTATAACGGTAACGCTATAGCAGCTACCACTGGAAAGACCAGCAGTGTCACTCTCAGTGGTACAGTCACTGGTAGTCGTGATGTGAACAAGAAGAATGAGAGCATCCTTGACATCTATCCGAATCCAGTGGCCAAGGGAGAGAACTTCCGTATAGAACTCCCGGAATCGTTTGATTTAGAGGAAGTCACGATGGAGGTTTACGATGCCGTTGGCGAATTGGTTAGTTCAGAGAAGGGCTTTGGCAATACTATCGTTGAGCGCAGTATTTCCGCAGCCCCAGGCGTTTATACAGTCAGAATCGTTGATAATAAGGGTAATGTTTATTATGGCAAACTGATTGTTAGATAAGTAAGTTAAGGAGAAAGATCTTCAAGAAGGACACGGGTCTCACAGAAGTGTGCGAAATTGGTTTCGTCAGTTTCTGAGGGGCTCGTGTCCTTTGTTATCTGAAAAATAGTAAATATATTTACTATCGGAATGCTTACTTTTTGTATTTTTGCGCCACAAAAGCAAAAAGAATATGATATTCACTCCTACGAAATACCAACTGCAGACCGTCGCAACAGGTCGGCTCTTTGAGGACCAAGGCTGGACGTTGGACGACAAGGAATGCCCCACGCCGAGCTTGGTGCGTCCCATCTATGAGAAGAAACAACTGGAAGTGAAGGAAGAGGCCTGCCTGGGCTTGTACCGCTATGCCGACTGGCTGCCCATCAAGTCCATGCTGAGAAAGCCTACCGAGCCCATCACCTACAAGAGCGAAGGCCTCGCTGCTAAGCTGGGGTTGCGCAACCTCTACATCACCTTCAATGGCTGGTGGCCCGAGCGCAACGCCCGCATGACCACTTGCTCTTTCAAGGAGATGGAGGCCTATTCGGTGTGCGCTCGTCTTGGCGACGACCTGAAAGAGCAGGTGCTGGTGGTGGCATCGGCAGGCAACACGGCCCGCGCCTTTGCCAAGGTGTGCTCCGACAACCATATCAAGCTGCTACTCTGTGTGCCGCAGGACAACATCAAGGCCTTGTGGTTCGACAAGCCGTTGAATCCTTGCGTGAAACTCATCACCACCGAGTCGGGCAGCGACTATTTCGATGCCATCAACCTCTCGAATGTGGTTTGTGAGATGGATGGCTACCTCGCCGAAGGCGGTGCAAAGAACATCGCCCGCCGCGACGGCATGGGCACCACCATGATGTCGGCTACGACCTTCATCGGCCGCACGCCAGACTTCTATTTTCAGGCTGTGGGTAGCGGCACGGGTGCCATCGCCGCTTGGGAAGCCAACCTGCGCTTCATCGGCGACGGTCGCTACGGCTCGAACAAAGCCCGCCTGATCGTCTCGCAAAACAAGCCTTTTGTCCCCATGTACGACGCATGGCGTGCCAACTTGCGCGCCCTGTTGCCCTACGATGCCGACCAGGCCCGCAAGGATGCCGCTGAGATTTGTGCTCCAGTGCTCTCCAACCGCAAACCGCCTTACAGCCTTGCCGGGGGATTATACGATGCGTTGAAAGACACCAACGGCAATATCCTCGCCGTCAGCAATACCGAAGCCGACGCTGCAAAGGCCTTGTTTGAGCAAACCGAAGGCATCGACATCTATCATGCTGCCGCTGTGGCCACGGCTTCCTTGCAGCAGGCCATCGAACGCGACATGGTGAAGCCCGACGACGTGATCATGCTCAACATCACAGGAGGCGGTGAACGACGTTTCCTAGCTGAGCATGAAATCTACCACTTGGAGCCCTCGCATGTCTTCAAGATTGGTTTCACCAAGGACGAAGTGAAGTCCGTCTTGGCCGGGATGAACTGGTGATTATTCCCAAAACAACGTTTCTGCCACACCGTCGGCGAAGAGCATCTGCTGGTCGGTGAGGTAGAGGAATTCGCGTGTCTTTGAAAGCCTGCTTTCGGCTATCAAAGGCAGTGCATGTTGCTCGCAATAGGCGGAGAAGCGTTCCCCCATCTCGCGTTTCATCCATTTCAAGTCGATGCCCCAATGGGTGCGCAGGCGAAGCATGACGTATTCGTCGTATTGCTGCTCAGTGGAAAGGCTTTCTCTTTCTGAGGTGGGCCCTTCGACAGGCTCAGGGACCCGTGCACAATACTTCTCAACGCTGGAAACATTCCATTGCCGTGAAGCGCCATCAAACGAATGCGCCGAAGGCCCGAAACCTATGTAAGGCGTCCCGAACCAATAGCTAGCGTTATGCTTCGAGTGCATCCCCGATTTACAGAAATTGGAAATCTCATAATGCAGATAACCGTTTTCGGCGGCATGCTGGCAAAGGATTTCATAGTCGCGCAGGGCATCGTCTTCATTAATGGGTGGTACTTTTCCTAATTCAATCTGTTTGGTCAAAATGGCATTAGGTTCTAGAGTGAGTGCGTAGGCTGAGAGGTGGGGGAGACTATATGCAAAGAAAATGTCCAGATTCTTGTTCCATTGCTCGGCGTTGGAGGAGGGGAGGCCATAGATGAGGTCGATGCTGATGTTCTCGAAGCCAGCCAATTTGGCCCAGTCAAGGCATTGTTGGGCATGATGCGAGTCGTGGCGACGGCTCAGATACTTCAAGTCGTTGTCGAAAAAGCTCTGGATGCCGATGCTGAGGCGGTTGACCCCAAGCTGTCGCAAACCTTCGAGGTATTCCAACGAAAGCGTGTCGGGGTTGGCCTCAAGGGTGATCTCGGCATTAGGGGCTATTGGATAATGCGCATTAATAAGGTGAAGCAGCTCGCCAATTTCCTTTAGGGAAAGCAGCGAAGGCGTGCCGCCACCGAAATAGATGGTGTTGATAGAGGTCATGTCACAACCATCCTCCAGTGCGGGCCTCATTGCGGGCTTGCCCCGCAATCCCCCGCACTGGAGGTACCCCTTTCGCGCAACAATCTCCCTCTTCAATACCTCCAAAAACCGCTCTTTCAGCTTCAAGGAAGGCAGCGAATAGAACCCACAATAGGCACATTTCGAGTTGCAGAAAGGAATATGGATGTATATACCAGCCATCTTACTTTTCAACGACCAGTTTCACGGTCTTTTCTCCATCATTGGTTTTGAGACGCACGAAATAGATGCCATTTTGTAGGCGGCTGATGTCAATGGCCTCAAAGTTTTCACCGATGCGCAACACGTTTTGGCCCATGATGTTGAACACTTCCACTTGATGGACACCCGTTCCTTCCACATGAAGGGTTTCGTTGGCGGGATTCGGATATACTTTGATATTCTTTCCGTTTTCTTGAATGGCATCAGGGATTGGAGTTACCGAAAATGGGGCCGAAGCGGCTCCGCAGTTGTCGTCGTACACGGCAATGACGACATAATCGTAGGTTTCGAAGAAGACAACGTCGGAATCTACAAATTCAGTTGTCATCAAGGAGTCAGCAAGCAGTTCGCCGTTTCTCGTGATAATGTAGTTCAACAAATTTCCTGTGGAGCCGGCTTCAGGTTCGGTCCAGTGCAGATACACTTCGGGGAAATCACCGCCAGTCTCTGCCGTCAGGTTGCGGGGAGGGTTGCAGCTGATGACCACTTCCTCCTCGCGAAGCCATCCCATGCGGTCGTTGCTGCCTTTGTAGGTGCCAAAAACCAGATTTTCAACAGGTTGATTCAAGGCGTATGCAGTCACATAAACTGGGTCGTCAGGGGAGAAGTTTTGGACATAAGTTAAGGTGACGATTTCCAGTTGTCCGTCGCCATTAATGTCACCGAAATTGGCGCCATTCATGTAGGAAAGGCCTTGCGGACGGAGCGGGAAGCCATCTGTGACCTCGGTGCCGTCCATCTCCCAAGCTCGGATGTAGCCTTGTTCGCCATCCATCAGATTGAAGTCGGTGATGATTTCGTTTTCGCCGTCGCCGTCGATGTCGGCCACAGAGATAAAGCCTTCGATGCCCGAACTCAGGTTGAGTGGGAATCCGGGAGCCACATTGCCTTCGGCATCATATTGGTAGAACACGTTACCTTCGCCAGAGACGCCCATAAAGATGGCGTATTCGTCGCCGTTTTTGACGGCCGTCGGGGCGGAATAAGTCCAACTTGAAACGGGTTTTGGCCAGCCGTCAAGGTAGTCGCCATTCCCACCCATGATACGGCGCGCGTAATGGTGCGGGTTGTCACCATGGCAGGCACCCACGAGGCTCCAGTCGGTAAAACCGTGGCCGAATAAGTCGACCACGAGTGGCGATTGGTACGAATACTTGTAGGCTCCTTCACTGTCTATCATATTAAGTTGTGTGCCCGTATTATTGACGTAGTAAAGTGCCGAGGTGGTCGCTGTGAAAAGCATCAAAGTGCCGTCACCACAGTCGGCCAAGGTGGGCGTGAAGGCAGGCGTTGAAGGCATTTCGAAGGGGAAGCCCTCTATCTCCTCGCCTTGTAGGTTCCACACATGGACACCTGCTGAGATGTTTGCCGAGGCTTTTCCGCGGCCACTGAAAACGATTTCCAACTCGCCGTCGTTGTTGAGGTCGGCCAAAACGGGTGCGCAGATGAGCGGATTGTTGTTCGTCACAGTGGCAAGCAGCACTTCACCAGTGTTGCTAAAAACATTGATGCCGCCTCGGGCATTGCCGTAAGCAGTAAGCACTACGATTTCAAGGGTGCCGTCACCATCAATGTCGCCAACAGCAGCAGGATACTGGGCCATGCCTCCGACCAAAGGTTGTGTCCAAACCACGTTGCCTTGTCCATCGATGACGTTAATCTCCTCGTTGTGGCAGAGGATGATTTCGTCGGCGCCGTCGTTGTTGAGGTCTGCTAAAGCCAAGCCTCGCATTGGCTTGTAGGTGGTGTTAGAGCTAAAACTCAGAGGAAATCCTGGCATGGGTGTCAGTCCGTCGCGAGCCACGGGCGGCAGTTGTGCATCAAGCACTTTTTCAGCCCGAATCACGCCTTCCTCGTCCAAAAAGGCACGTGTTGCATAATGTTGGGCCAAAAGTCCTAACGGAAAGGCCGTGAAAGCAAGTAATAGTAAAGCTAACTTTTTCATAATGAATTGTTTGTTTTGTAAAACAACAAGGCCGTGTCATTGCCGGCATCACCAGTGAATGACACGGCCCTTTTAAGGTTTTTAAGAACCGCCTAATGGGTTATTTGTCTTTTTTGCAGCAACCACAGAGGCCCTTGTAGGCCAAACCAGCGAGGCAAGCGCCAACGAGCGGAGCCACGATGAAGAGCCACACCTGACCCATAGCGCTCCAAACGCCATTGGTGTTGGAGAACAGGGCAACGCCGAGT
>JAEEGJ010002883.1_pt1 | contig 74743 bp, 68 predicted proteins | sample 8958761 | NCBI WGS metagenome assembly JAEEGJ01 (sample SAMN16246546, study PRJNA631951) | gut metagenome | biome: gut microbiome; feature: rumen; material: RS-attached | host: Bos | place: Iran: Karaj | collected 2018-10 | reverse complement strand
CCAACCGTCGCAAAAATCCACAGATGACGCTGGTGACCACCTACGGTCTGAAAAACGGTATCTATAGCGGAAGGTTTCAGAAAGTGGTTATTATGGATGACCTGTTTACTTTTTGATATCCGTATTCTACGGAAGGCAGGGACTCCGCCTCATCAACGGCGACGACGTGAAGACGCAGAAGGTTGTGGTGAGATGATCGGAAAGCCGTAAGCCATAAGCTATTAGTCCAGCAACAACTAGGCTTATGGCTTACGGCTTACAGTTCAACAATCAACAGTTCAACAATTCAGTAACTGTTTCCACTTTTTTTGTACTTTTGCCGCACATAAGCAAATACTACATTATGGATAACCCCAAAATTATTATTACTATCAACCGTGAATCTGGTAGTGGTGGCGGCGAGATTGCTCGCCTGCTAGGAGAGGAACTGGGCTTTAAGGTTTATGGTCGTGCCATGCTGCAAAGCATTGCCGAACAATTCGACATGACAATTGAGAACATGGACCGTATCAAGGCTCAGAAATCCAATTGGTGGGCCGACTTCTGCCGCTTCTATCAGCAATTTGGTGCCGCCAGCCAGTCCAGTGCCACCTCTGGCACCCGCCCAGAAGCTACACCGTTGACCCTTTACTATGCCGAGGCTCGTTTGTTGCGCGAACTGGCAGAGCAAGAAAACTGCATCATTGTCGGTCGCGCCGGCTTCTATATCTTCCGCGACAACCCCAACGCACTTCACTTACTTATCATAGCTGACCGCGACGCCCGCATCGCCCGCATCGCCGTCAAGCAGCATCTAAGTCCAGAGGAAGCCGCCAAAGTCATTGACAGCACCGACAAAGCACGCGACACCTTCGTCAAAACGGTTGCCAACACCTCACGCTACGATGCCCACAACTACAATTTCGTGTTCAATGTCACTGGACAATCCACCAAACAAGTGGCACAACTTCTTGCGGACATCATCAGAAAGAAGTATCCGTTCTTAAGATAAGACAGGTTGTAACACAACCAACCAAATGAAAAACTCGCTTTTACAATCAGCAACCGATAGCCCGTGAAATCACCAAACGGAGGATTTCTGAGGTGCCTTCACCGATTTGCAGGATGCGTTGGTCGCGGTAGAAGCGCTCCATGTCGAACTCTTTCAGCAGCCCGTGACCGCCCATCACCTGAACGGCGTTGTCGCAGACCTCGGCAGCCACTTCAGAGCAATACAATTTTGCCATCGCGGCCTCCATACCGAAAGGACGGTGCTGGTCCTTAAGCCAGCAGGCACGATAGAGCAGGTTGCGCGCCGCTTCAATCTTCATGGCCATGTCCGCCAACTTGAAACCAACCGCCTGGAACTTGCATACTGGCTTGCCAAACTGCACGCGTTTCTTGGAATAGGCCAACGCCATCTCGTAGGCGCCTTGCGCACAGCCCAGACCCATTGCCGCAATCGACAGACGACCCGAATCCAAAGTGGCCAGCATGATGTGGGAGCCTTCGCCTGGCTTGCCGAGGATGCAGTCTTCGGAGAGGCGTACATCGTTGAAAATCAACTTACCCGTGTTGGAGGCACGCCACATCATCTTATTGTGCATAGGCGTCTGTGTATAACCGTCCTTCTTGTTCTCCACCAATAAAGCGGTAAACTCTGGCTTGCCGTCTTTTTCGCCTGAAACGGCTTGTACCGTCGTGCCGAGGCTGATGGGCGTCGCACTGTTGGTGATGAAAATCTTGGAGCCATTGAGGTGCCAGAAGGTGCCGTCAAACTTAGCAGTGGTCTTGGTGCCGCGCGAGTCGCTGCCAGCGTCTTCTTCGGTCAAGCCGAAGCCCCACAGACGGTCTTTGCAGAGTTGGGGCAGATATTTGCGTTTCTGCTCCTCGGTGCCGTAGTCCTTGATGGGACCGATGCCCAAGGAGTTGTCGGCGGCGATGGTGGCAGCGGTGGAGCCGTCCACACGAGCGAGTTCCTCCACGGCGATGATATAGCTCAGATTGTCAAGCCCTTGGCCGCCGTATTCCTTCGGAACGGTCATGCCCAACAGACCGAGTTCGGCCATTTTAAGTGTCAGGCCGACATCGAAATGCTGATCTTCATCGTTTTGGCGGGCGACGGGTTTCACTTCCTGTTCGGCGAAGTCGCGCACCCGTTGGCGGAGGGCTTCCTGTTCTTTTGTGAGGTCAAAGTTCATTTATGATTCAAAATTTAAAATTCAAGGATTCAAGATTCCAACTCTAAAAGTTGCATTTTATTGTCTACCATTTGCCCCTCGGTCACGAGGATTTTCTTCACCTTCGCCGTGCCCGAAGCCACAATGTTGTTCTCCATCTTCATTGCCTCCACGACCATCATAATCATGCCTTCCTTCACTTCGTCGCCTTCCTTTACGTTGATTTTCACCACTTTGCCAGGCATCGGCGACACCAAACGTGATTTGTCGTTCACCGATTCCTTGCACGAATAGTCCGTCGTGTCGTTGAGTTGGTCGGTGCGGAAACAGGTGAAATTGAGGCCGTGGAAATTGACGATGGTCTTTTGTTCGTCGTTGACGGAGCAATAGACCGTCTCCGTGCGCCCGTTTAGCATGATTTTCAGTTGTTTGTTGTCGTATTGGATGAACTCCACCTTGAACGGACTGCCATCAACCGTGCCTTTGATTTTCCCTGCTTCAGCAGCCTCGATGCAGACAGGAATCCTTTTACCTTCCACGTTTACAATGAGTTGCATGTGGTAGCGCCAATAGCCGATTTCCTCCCACACGTTTTCAGTGTGATTCTCAAGCTGTTTCTTGCAGAAGTCAAACAAAAGGAACGAGGCTACGATGTCGTTGACATTCTGCGCTTTGCGACTGTCGTTCAAGGCTTTCAATAAGGCTTCCTGATGGGTGGCGCAAAATCCAGTATCTATCTTGTTGTCAACAAAATCCGCATTTTTGACGACTTCCCAAAGATAGGCCTTGTTGGTGGTCAGGCCTTGGATGATGAAGTCCTTCAGGGCGCGTTGGGCGGTTTCCAAAGCAGCTTGACGGTCTTTGGCATGGCAGCTCAGCTTGGCAATCATCGGGTCGTAAGCCTCTGAAATCGTGCAGTTTCCGTCGATACTGCTGTCTACTCTTGCACCGCGCACCTGTGGTTCGTGATAGGCGGTCACCTTACCGGGGGTTGGAAGGAAACCGTTTTCAGGGTTTTCGGCATAGATACGCAGCTCGATGGCGTGACCTTGCGGCTGTATGGCTTCTTGCGTCCAGCCCATTTCCTTGCCGCGTGCGATGCGGATTTGCTCCTCCACGATGTCGATACCCGTGCGTAACTCCGTGACAGGGTGCTCCACCTGAATACGTGTGTTCACCTCCAAGAAGTAGAAATTCAGGTCCTTATCGACCAAAAACTCCACTGTGCCCGCGTTTTGGTATTGTATCGCCTTGCACAGCTTGACCGCCGTTTCGCACAACTGTTGGCGTTTTTCGTCCGTCAAAGTCGGCGAGGGCGATTCCTCGATGATTTTCTGGTAGCGCCGTTGAATGGTGCATTCGCGCTCGTAGAGGTGAATCACGTTGCCAAAGTGGTCGGCAAGGATTTGTACCTCGATATGTCGCGGATTTTCAATGTATTGCTCTACGAAAACAGTACCGTCGCCGAAGTATTTCATGGCCTCGCGGGAAGCGCGTTCCATCTCGTCTTTCAGGTCGCTTTTTTGCCAAACGATGTGCATTCCCTTACCGCCGCCGCCCGCCGCCGCCTTGATTAATACAGGATAGGGCAGGCTGTCGGCTTGTTCAAGAATTTCCTCTTGGCTACCCATCATGCCGAAGGTGACGGGAATGCCGTACTTGACGGCCATCTTTCGCGCCGCTACCTTGTTGCCCATCAGCCGCATGACTTCGGCGTTGGGACCAATGAAAATCAGGTTGTTGGCTTCGCAGGCTTCGGCCAAATCGGGACTTTCGGAGAGGAAGCCGTAGCCTGGATGAATGGCATCGGCACCGGCATCCAAGGCCGCATCGATGATTTTCTGTACGTTGAGATAGGTGTCTTTCAAGGCGCCGCCGCCCAAGGGACAAGCTTCATCGGCCATACGGCGGTGCAAAGCGTTGGCGTCGTTTTCGGCGAAGACCGCCACCGAGGCGATATGCAGCTTGCGCAAGGTCTTGATGATGCGCACAGCAATCTCTCCTCGATTGGCAATCAGTACTTTATGGATTTTTTTGCTGTTCATGGTTCATGACGATATTTTTGGCAAATATACGTTTTTTTGAGTAAATGAAACAGATTCCTTATTTTTGCAGCTTCAAAATCCAACATAAAATGAAAGAAGTCAGAGTAAGATTTGCCCCCAGCCCGACGGGTCCCTTGCATATCGGGGGCGTGAGAACGGCGTTATATAACTACCTGTTTGCCAAGAAAAACGGCGGCAAAATGATCCTCCGTATCGAGGATACCGACCAGACGCGTTTCGTACCGGGTGCCGAGCAATATATTGTTGAATCGCTCGAATGGTGCGGCATCAAGTTCGACGAAAGCGACTACGTGGGCGGAGAATACGGCCCTTACAAGCAGAGCAACCGTAAGCACCTTTATAAACAATATAGCGACGAGCTTTTGGCCAAAGGTTGTGCCTACATTGCCTTCGACACGGCCGAGGAGCTTGACCAATACCGCAAGGAAGCCGAAGCCAACAAGCAGACCTTCATCTACAATTGCCAAAGTCGCAAGCACCTGCGCAACAGCCTGACCATGAGCAAGGAAGAGGTCGACAAACTCATCGCTGAAGGCACGCCTTATACGGTACGTTTCATGATTCCTGAAGACCGCGAAATCGTTATGCACGACCTCATCCGTGGTGAGGTGAAGGTGCAGACCAACACCTTAGACGATAAGGTCTTGTTCAAGAGTGACGGAATGCCTACCTACCATTTGGCCAACATCGTCGACGACCACTTGATGAAAATCAGTCACGTCATCCGTGGCGAGGAATGGCTGCCTTCGATGCCGCTTCACGTCATGCTTTACGAGGCTTTCGGCTGGGAATCACCGCAGTTCGCTCACCTGCCCTTGCTGCTCAAACCCGACGGCAACGGCAAGCTCAGCAAACGCGATGGCGACCGCCTCGGTTTCCCCGTTTTCCCGATGTATTGGGTTGACCCGAAAACGGGCGACACGGCTTCGGGTTACAAGCAATCGGGCTACTATCCCGAGGCGTTCATCAATATGTTGGCGCTATTGGGTTGGAACCCGGGCACTGAGCAGGAAATCTTCACCATGGACGAACTGATTCAAGCCTTCTCGTTGGAGCGTTGCAGCAAGAGCGGCGCGAAGTTCAACGTGGAAAAAACCAAGTGGTTCAACCACGAATGGCTTATGCGCAAGTCGAATGAAGAAGTCGGTGCAGATTATCAGGCTTGGTTGAAGGCTGAAAAGGATATTGATACTCCTCTCGATTTCGCTGTAAAAGTCGCTGGTTTGGTGAAAGATAGGGTGAATTTCGTGAAGGAAATCTGGGATCAAAGTTTCTTCTTCTTCGAGGCCCCGACGGAATACGACCCCGTGACGGTCAAAAAACGTTGGAAGGAAAATTCAGCTGAGACCATGCTCAAGGTCAAGGAAGTCATCAAGGACATTGAGCCTTTCGACTTGGCCAACATCGACGAAACGCTAAACAACTGGATTACGAGCAATGAGCTGAACATGGGCTTGGTGATGAACGGCCTCCGCCTGATGGTGGTTGGTGCTGGAAAAGGCCCGCATATCGGCGAAATTCTCGAACTTTTGGGCAAGGAAGAAACCCTCAAGCGCATCGACGCAGGGGTAATGGCTTTGGGTTAAAGAAAGCATGTCATATAGGCTTTGAGGCCATGTCATCCCAGCGTTGTCTTGTGCGGGAGCCGGGATCTATGGCGTCAAAGGCCGTCCGAAATGCTGTTTCTTTTCCGAGCCGCCTCCTATAGATTCCAAGCCAACGCATATACCTACGTAGGAAATCGAAGATTCGACGAAGTCAATGACATGCACGGCTTGAGCGGGAAAGAAGGCACATCTATTACCAAACGACCAAACGTTGAGTGGCAGTCCCTTTTTTGGTGACGATATTCAACAGATAAACACCTGATGGATAACCATTTGTAAACAATGTCAGCTTATTTGAGTTTTGAACTTCACTTTGGTCGACAACCTGTCCCAAGAGATTGACCACCGTGACCCGTTGGATGTCGTCATCAGCCACGATGTTGACCACGTCTTTCGTCGGATTGGGATACAATGTTACCAAAGGTGTCTCATGCTCCACGATCGAAGTATTGTTCAATCCGGCCAAGTGCGCCACGGCACCGAGGTTGAGTTGTGCGAAACGTCGTGACTGCTCCAAGTTGTTGACACTCACGCCCAAAACATCTTGACGTGTGTGGATGAACTGTGAATAAGCATGCACATCCTCGAAAGGGTGCAAGGCTGCGTAACCATTGCGGTTGAAGGAAGAAAAGTCACTGTCGCTACCTGTCGGCATCCAATTCTGACGGATGGGCATGTCGGGATAATAGATGTCGCAGAAATTGAAGAAATAATTGGCCAAAAGAGAGTCGCGGTTAACGTAAATGAGATGCACATGAATGTCGGTGCCTTCCTCAAGGTAACCATTCATGTCCATGTTGAAGTAACCTACTATATCCATCTGTTTTTCAGCACATTCATCGGCGTATGCCTTGCTGCCTTTCAGTCCGATTTCCTCAGCGCACCAGTTGGCATAAATGATGCTGCGGTCGAACTTGTAATGGCTGAGCAAACGGGCTGTTTCCCAGATGCCCGCCACGCCCGTGGCGTTATCGTCGGCACCAGGGGCACGGATGGTGTCAGGGTCGGCGCCGTCGGTGTTCCATGAGTCGTAATGCGCACCACAAACCACAAATTCCTCCGGCGTTTTGGTGCCCCATTGGATGGCGATGATGTTGTCGCCGGTCTCCTCTGGAAATCCAGGTTTGTGGAGTTTGAAATCATGCAACATCACAGTATCAATGCCTTCAAGACTATTGTAACGCGCTGCAAGCCAATCCTGTACATCGTAAATGTAACGACTGTCGCAACGGCGGTTCCAGTACGAACACAGGTGCGAAATAGTGGCTTCAATACTGTCCACCGAAACCGAATCCAACAAGGCTCGGATGGTTGGGTCTTCTTCCGTGATGACGGGGTACTCGTGCTCGTAGAGATGTTGCGCGAAAGCGCCAAGACCCATCACCAAATACAAAGCAAACAATACTACCTTTTTCATAACTTTCAACTATCAATTTTTAACTCTCAACTAATCCTTTTACATGCGGTTTGCCCGCGATAAAATCTTTCAAATAAAATGGTTCAAAATACGCCACATCGACGAAATTTTTGTTCAACAAGGCTCTTTCCGCCAGAGACCGCATATAGGCTGCCGAAGGCTTAAAGCCGTCAATGATGCTGATATTGTTTTGGTCTTCAAAGAGTTTGCTAAGTTTTGGCGCACCATCGCCGAAAAGCCAGAGATGATGGTCTTTCCGCAACTCCTCAAACGAATTCTCATCAACGACCAAAGCTGCCGTGTCGTCGATTTTGTTCAAATTGGCATCGAAAATGGCGGCATACACTTCCATTCTTCGGGCATCAATCATCGGGACAAGCAGGTCATTTTCAGTGATTTGACTGTCAAGCTTAGCCTTCATTCCGTGGGCCATAGCCTCCAAGGTGTCGATGGCCATCAGGGGCAGGTCGGCGGCATAGCAAATGCCCTTGGCCGTACTCACGCCAATGCGCAAACCCGTGTAGGAGCCAGGCCCCTTGCTCACCGCCACGGCATCCAACTGCCTATAGTCGATTCCAGCCGTTTCCATCACCTCGCGGATGAAGTTGGTAATCTTCTCGGAATGAGCGTTTTGTCCCTCCGTTTCGCGCAAGGCCAAAGTGCAGCATCCGTCGTTGAGTGCCACCGAGCAAACCGGTGTGGCTGTTTCCAAACAAAGTATCATTTTCGTGTGTTGTTTTGTGGGGCAAATTTAGGGATTATTTTTCGAATAAGGCTTCTTTTATTTTTAAATAAACAACGGGCGTACACATATTTTCCTTACTTTTGCCAAAATTTTATTTTGCCATAATAGGCGAGTTTTGTAAAGTAATGATATACAGTTCCTTAGCATAGGCTTGTGGGATTTAGAAGGCGAAGCTATACCATGACAAAAGCAACGGAATTATTGATTTCAGAGGCCACCCGACGCAATTGGGACAAACTGCGGCACAACGGCAACGACCGCCTGACCCGGCGTGCCAACAAGAGCCGCTCGCAAAAAATCATCACGCCAGAAGGCTATGTGATGGCGGGCAGTTTGTCGCGTTTCGTGGAGGAACTGAGAGACACCACTTATCCCATCAACGAGCTGATTTTCAGCCTTTGTGCCTTATATTTGGAGCACAACAAGGTCAATGAGGCCAACCGCAAGCGTTTCTTTGAGGAATATGCGCACTATCAGCGACTTGACGTGTCTGTCCCAAGGCAAATCCTGAAAAACAGACAGGACGACTGGATTGGATTCATTTACCAGTCGCTGACAGCAGAAGGCCATCGCATCCTGAAGGGACTTTACTATACCAAGCCCGTGATTGTCAAGGAGATGTTGTCTGACATTCACATGGTCATGGGAGAGACGTTTTTGGATCCGTGTTGCGGCAGCGGCATCTTCCTGCTCAAAATGGAACATGCGCGTATGGAACAGCTTTTCGGCGTCGACAACGATCCTTTGGCGGTGATGATTGCCAAGGCTAATCTAATGGTAAAGTACAATGATTCAGCGGTTTACCCACAGATTTACCAGATGGATTTCTTGCTTCACGCAGCCTCGGCCTTGGACGATTTGAAGTTCGATTATATCGTCACCAATCCACCATGGGGTACGGAGAAGGGCAAAAAGCACGAATCCAACATTATTGCCTCGCACGAGAAGGCTTCATTGTTCTTTACTGAGTCGTTTAAGTTCTTGAAAAAGAATGGGATACTTTGTTTCCTTTTGCCTACCTCACTACTCAAAATCAAAGTACATGCTGACTTCCGCCGCTTCGTGACGCATGAGACGCGCATGGAAAGCCTGAAGTGTTATCGCGAGCGTTTCAAAGGCGTGTTTACAGATTTCGTCAGCCTAAGAGTCAGCAGAAAACCTGTTTTTGAAAGTCAGAATTATGTAGTGATCAGCGAGAAGAACGAGGTGTCGAGGAAGGAATTTGTGCCGCGTAACGATGATTATTGTGCCATCCCGATGCTCAACGACCGTGACGAGGCTATCATCAGCAAAGTGGAACGACTACGCCACGACGACCTTTCGCATAGCCGCTGGGCCTTGGGCATCATCACGGGAAACAACGCCAAAGTGCTGAAAGACAGACCAAGAAAAGGTTTGGAGAAGATCTATAGGGGCAAGGACATCGGCAAATACAGCCTGAAGCCAGCAAGCCGTTACGTCAAATTTAATCGTGCTGATTTTCAGCAATGTGCAAAAGAAGAGTTTTACCGTGCGAAGGAGAAGTTGGTGTACAAGTTCGTTTCGAGCCGCCTTTGTTTTACTTATGACGATACACAGAGCCTATTCCTCAACAGCGCGAACATCCTCATTCCTGATGTGGAGGGTATGAGTATCAAGACGGTGTTGGCATTTCTCAATTCGTCTTTGTTCAACTTCTTGTATGTCAAGCGTTTCGACGACCTTAAAATCTTGAAAGGAAATCTTTCGGCCTTGCCCTTCCCGAAAATAACGCCAGAGCAAGATAAACAACTGAATACGCTTGTTAATCAAGCCCTTCATGGTGACACAAACGCACCAAAAGAAATTGATGCTTTGATTTATTCGATATATCAGCTTGATTTGGAGGAGATTAGTATGATACAGAATTAAAACCACACAATCAATCACACGATCCCCCAACCTTAACGACGCACTTCCACTCAGAACCTTCATTGCGGACTTGATCCGCAATCCTTGACACGAAACGACTACCCCATGCCCCTTCAAGGAATAGTATACATACTCACGAACAAAAACAAAACCACCCTATACCTTGATGTGACAAGGAATCTATCACACGATCGCCCAACCTAAACGGCGCATTCCACTCAAGACCCTCATTGCGGACTTGATCCGCAATCCTTGACACGAAACGACTACCCCATGCCTCTTCAAGGAATAGTATATATACTCACAAACAAAAACAAAACCACCCTATATCTTGGTGTGACAAGGAATCTATCACACGATTGCCCAACCTAAACGACGCATTCCACTCAAGACCCTCATTGCGGACTTGATCCGCAATCCTTGACACGAAACGACTATCACATGCCCCTTCAAGGAATAGTATACATACTTACGAACAAAAACAAAACCACCTTATACCTTGGTGTAACAAGGAATCTCCAACGAAGACTAGCCGAACACAAGCTGCATATCAATGAAGGTTTTTCCAACCGATACAATCTTGAATTGCTTGTTTATTATGAGGTATTCGAAAAACTAAACAAAGCAATCAAGCGAGAGAAGCAACTGAAGAACTGGCATAGAGAATGGAAAGAGGCGTTGATAAATGAATTCAATCCAGAATGGAAAGACTTGTCTGATGAAATAGGGTTGGATGAAGTGTATTTGCAAGCTGTAAAAGAGGCCTATGAAAAAGGCGTTCTCGTTGCAGGTAGTCCCAAAGCGTGAGGGATGGCGGATCAAGTCCGCCATGAGGGTTTCCGTTTGGATTTCTCAATAAAGCATTTCCCAAAGCGTGAGGGATGACGGATCAAGTCCGCTATGAGAGTTTCCGCTTGGACTTCTCGATAAAGCATTCTTTTATAGACTTTTTAAACAAAACCAAAACAACTCATAAAGAAATTAATCCATGAACATCCTAGTCACCGGCGGTGCCGGATTTATCGGCTCGCATACTTTAGTTGAACTTTCAGCCGCAGGACACGAAACTGTGGTTGTCGACAACCTGTGTAACTCCAACCGCAAGTCGTTGGAGCGTGTAGCCGAACTGACGGGTAAGGAAATCCCATTTTACGAGGTTGACATCCGTGACCGTGAAGGTCTCAACCGCGTGATGGAAGCTCATCGTTTCGATGCCTGCATCCATTTTGCTGGATTGAAAGCAGTGGGAGAGAGCGTCGAGAAACCCTGGGAATACTACGAGAACAACATTGGTGGTACATTGACGCTACTCGATGTGATGCGCCAACATGGCTGCAAGAACATCATCTTCTCTTCGTCGGCAACCGTTTACGGCGACCCAGCCATCATCCCCATCACGGAAGAATGCCCCAAAGGGCATTGCACCAATCCCTACGGCCAAACCAAGAGCATGTTGGAGGAAATCATGATGGACATGCAGAAAGCCGACAAGGAATGGAATGTGGTGCTGCTCCGCTATTTCAATCCCATCGGAGCGCATCCGAGTGGCAGGATAGGGGAAAACCCCAACGGCATCCCGAACAATCTGATGCCCTATGTCACCCAAGTGGCCGTGGGCAAGCGCGAGGAGTTGGGCGTCTTTGGCAATGACTATCCCACTCCTGACGGTACGGGTGTCCGTGACTATATCCATGTGGTGGACTTGGCGCGTGGCCATGTGGCAGCATTGCAAGCCATTGAGAAAAAATGCGGCTGCGCCATCTACAACCTTGGCACGGGTCAGGGCTATTCGGTGCTGCAGTTGGTGAAGGCCTTCGAGAAAGTGAATGGAATCAAGATCCCCTACAGCATCAAACCACGCAGGGCAGGCGACATCGCAACTTGTTATTCCAATCCTGCCAAGGCGGAACGCGAACTCGGCTGGAAGGCACAGTATGGCCTTGACGAGATGTGCCGCGATGCCTGGAACTGGCAGCGGAACAACCCCAACGGGTACTAAGAAGACATAAAACCCCTGAAAAGATATGTATAGTTTCGTTTTTATCAAGAAGACCGGCATCCGCTATGGCAGGGTCGTGAAGCCGTTTCCGTAACCCTAGACTGAGACGACGGGCATAACCCGGACTCAGTCGAAATACTTGGATTACAGATAACTTATTGATAACGAAATAAATATAAAACAATTAAATGGATAAAGTAACTATTATAGAATACGACCGGATTTACAAGAACTTCATCGAAGAGAAGTATTTGCATGACGGTCATGATGAATACTATTACCGCAACCAACAGGTGAAAAAGCCCGCTGGCGGCTGGCGGCATCTGCGTTCCGACGAAATTGAACGCTTGGTGAAGAACAGCAATACCGCCACCAATTGGGACGACATCTGGGTAACGGACGAATTTGACACCAACATGGTGCGCAACAACCACTTCTTTGGTATGGTGCGTATCGGCCGTGTGTGCAATAAAGTGCTGCAATACCACGACTTGCGCGTGCCCATCGGCATTACCGACAGCAGCATCATCTCATGCGATATTGGCGACGATGTGGCCATCCATGACGTACACTATCTGGCGAATTACATCATAGGCAACCGCTGTATCTTGTTCAACATTCAAGAGGTGTCGACCACTGACCACTCCAAGTTCGGCAATGGCACCATCAAAGAAGGCGAACCGGAAGACGTGCGCGTGTGGCTTGAAGTGATGAATGAAATCGGGAGCCGTAAAATCATGCCTTTTGACGGCATGACCACTGCGGATGCCTATCTTTGGGCCAAATACACCGACGACACCAAATTGCAAGAACGCCTCAAGGAAATCACCCAAGCCAGCGTCGACTTCCATCGCGGCTACTACGGCACCATCGGCGAGAGTTGCGTCATCAAGAACTGCTGGATTTTGAAGGATGCCAAAGTCGGACCGCATTGTTATATCAAAGGCGCAAGCAAGCTGAAGAACGTCACCATCAACTCGTCGGAGGACGAGCCTTCGCAAATCGGTGAGGGTGTCATCCTTGTGAACGGCGTGACGGGCTACGGCTGCCGCATCTTCTACTCGGTGGTGGCCACACGCTTTGTGCTCGGTGACAACTGCAACCTGAAGTACGGCGCAAGGCTTATCCACTCCGTGCTCGGCGACAACTCGACGATTTCGTGCTGCGAGGTGTTGAACAACATCATCTTCCCCTCGCACGAGCAACACCACAACAACTCGTTCCTCATCTCAGCTTGTGTCATGGGACAGAGCAACATGGCTGCGGGTGCCACCATCGGCTCTAACCACAATAGTCGCGCCACCGACGGCGAGATTGTGGCCTCCCGTGGCTTCTGGCCCGGACTTTGCTCGAGCGTCAAGCACTCGTCGAAGTTTGCTTCATTCACGTTGTTGAGCAAGGCCGATTATCCCAACGAGCTGAACATCATGCTGCCGTTCTGCCTGGTGAGCAATGACGTGGCGCATGATGAGCTGCACCTCATGCCTGCCTATTGGTGGATGTACAACATGTACGCCATTGCACGAAACACTTCGAAATACGTGAGTCGCGACAAGCGCAAGCGCAAGATCCAAAACATCGAGTTTGAGACGCTTGCCCCCGACACCATGGAAGAGACCATCGAGGCCCGCAAATTGTTGGAGGTGTGGGTCGCCAAAGCTTACCTCCGCTCAAGAGGCGAGAATCCCGAAAAATACGAATACTACGACTTGCGCGACTGCGGCAAGAACCTTCTCGACAACGAGCCTGACACCGTGAATAATTTAGAAGTACTAGGTGAGCATGTCGAAAAAGGGAAACGCAAAGTGGTCATCGACAAGGCATTGAAAGCTTATCACGCCTATGGCGACATGATTGTCTACTATGCCGTGAAAACCATTTTGCAATATCTTGAGGATCATCCCGACAAGGACATGGAAACCATCGTGAACCACATGCGTGGCAAGCGTCTCCGCAAATGGATCAACCTCGGTGGCCAGACCATGCCCGAGGAGTATGCCGACCAGCTTCGTGCCGACATCCGCGACGGCAAACTCAACACTTGGGACGAGATCCATCACCGGTATGACGAGCTTTGGAATGACTACAAGCATGAAAAGCTGCGCCATGCCTACTTCGCCTTGATGTTCCTCTATAAAGACGATGCCGATGTCATGACCGAAGAGATGTGGCACGAGAACTTGGACAAGGCCATCCGCATCCAACAGTACATCTGCGACCAAGTGTACATCAGCCGTAAGAAAGACTATGACAACGAGATCCGTAACTCCACCTTCCGCAACGAGGAAGAGAAACTTGCTGTGGTGGGTCGCATCGAGGACGTCAGCTTCGTCAAGCAAATCCGCAAGGAGACGGAGGAATTCACGCAATTAGTAGCAAAGTATAAATAAACGAACAAAAGCAAATAGACGGCCCTTCGACGGGTTCAGGGACCAATAAGTAAAGATGCCTGAGCCAGTCGAAGGCCCGACCAAAAAATCTTAAATCTTAAATTTTGAATTTTGAATCTTAAATCTTTAAATCCCATACCATGAGAGTAATCATCGAAAAAAACTACGACGCCATGTCGCGTTGGGCCGCCAATCACATCGTTGAACGCATCAATGCCTTCAAGCCGACGGCCAAGAAACCCTTTATCTTGGGTCTGCCTACAGGCTCCACACCTATCGGCACTTATAAGGAGCTGGTGAAGCTTTGCAAGAAAGGCCAAGTCTCCTTCAAGAACGTGGTCACCTTCAACATGGACGAATATGTGAAGATTCCGGAAAACCACCCCGAGAGCTACCATAGCTTCATGTGGAACAACTTCTTCAGCCATATCGACATCAAGAAGGAGAACGTCAACATCCTGAACGGCAATGCCGAAGACCTTGAGGCCGAGTGTGCCCGCTATGAAGCCAAAATCAAGAGCTACGGCGGCATCGACCTCTTCATGGGCGGCATCGGTCCTGATGGCCACATCGCCTTCAACGAGCCAGGAAGCTCGCTGACTTCACGCACCCGTGTGAAGACCCTCACCACCGACACCATCATCGCCAACTCACGTTTCTTCGAGAACGATATTAATAAGGTACCGAAGACAGCCCTTACCGTGGGTGTGGGTACAGTGATGGACAGCCGCGAGGTGATGATTCTGGCCAACGGCCACAACAAGGCCCGCGCTTTGGCGCATGCCATCGAAGGCGCCGTCAGCCAGATGTGGACGGTCAGTGTGTTGCAGATGCATCCCAAAGGCATCATCGTTTGCGACGACGCGGCCTGCGACGAGCTGAAGTATCAGACCGTCAAGTACTTTAAGGATATCGAAAAGAATAATCTATGATGCTTTTGGCTCTTGGCTTCTGGCTTCTGGCAGCTTGAACGCTGCTTTAGGCCAGAAGCCATGAGCTTGGGTTTGTGAAAAACAAGAAGGTTATGAGAAACTTTAAGAATTACGAAATTTGGATAGGTTCCATTGAACTAACAGATGTCATTTATGATATTTGTGAAGGTTTTCCAAAGAACGAACTTTATCAGTTAGGAAGTCAAATGGAAAGGGCTGTTGTTTCCATTCCTTCAAATATCGCAGAAGGTGCTGGAAGAAGGTCGGACGTGGAGTTTGCCCATTTTCTCGACATTGCTTTAGGTTCTGCATATGAATTGGAAACACAGCTTATCATAGCACGAAGAAGGAAATATATCTCTGAAGAACTATTCCTGTCTACAGACGAAAGCATTATGAGCCTCCAAAAAAGGATTGGCTCCTTTATAGTAACACTAACAGAAAAAAAGTAATGGCTGCTGGCCTAGGTTGGAGCTGCCAACAGCCAGAGGCCAGAAGCCAGAAGCCAACAACATGAAAAACTTTGCGATCATCGGCGTCGGTGGCTATATCGCCCCGCGCCATCTTCAAGCCATTAAAGATACGGGCAACAACCTCGTCTCGGCCTACGACAAGAACGACAGCGTGGGCATCATGGATAAGTATTTCCCGCAAGCGGCTTTCTTCACCGAGCAGGAACTTTTTGACCGCCACAACACCAAGCTGCGTGATCATGGTGAATGGATTGATTATGTAAGTGTTTGCACTCCCAACTACTTGCACGACGCCCATACGCGCTATGGTCTGCGCCTCGGAGCCGACGTCATTTGTGAAAAACCGGTTGTGCTCAACCCTTGGAACATCGATGCGTTACAACGTGTAGAGGAACGGCAAGGCCGTAAGGCTTATACCATCCTCCAACTGCGTTTGCACGATAAGATCAAAGCCTTGAAAAAGAAGATTGACGAGGGCCCAAAAGATAAAATCTATGACATCGATTTGACCTACATTACCTCCCGTGGTAACTGGTATTATGCCTCATGGAAGGGTGACATCAATAAGAGCGGCGGTGTCGCTACCAATATTGGGGTGCATTTCTATGATATGCTCTGCTGGGTTTTTGGTGATGTGAAGAAAAACATCGTTCATATTGCGACGCACGACCGTGTGGCTGGCTATCTTGAACTGGAACGCGCTCGCGTACGTTATTTCCTCAGCATCAATGCCGAAACACTTCCACCCAATGCTGTGGAAGGGGAGAAGCGTACTTATCGTACCATCATAATCGATGGGGAGGAGTTTGAGTTTAGCGTAGGTTTCACAGACTTGCACACCAAGAGCTATGAGGAAATCTTGGCAGGTCGTGGGTTCGGTATAGAAGAAGCACGCCGTTGCATCGAAATCGTTTACGAAATCCGTAACGCCACGCCTATTGGGCTTGTCGGCGATTACCACCCCTTGGCCAAGTTGCCGCTGAGCAAACATCCGTTTGGGTGGAAGTGATTAAATAACAATAATTTATGAAACAAACTAAAATCTGCGTAATCGGTTTAGGCTATGTGGGCCTGCCACTGGCTCGATTGTTTTCTACTAAGTATGAAACCATCGGCTTCGACATGAACCAAGCCCGTGTGGATGCCCTGATGCAAGGTCACGACGCGACCCTCGAAGTCAGCGACGAACTCCTTCAAGATGCCATTAAGAACCACGGCTTCCGTTGCACCACCAACCTTGACGAAATCAAAAAGTGTAACTTCTATGTGGTGGCGGTTCCCACGCCCGTCGACGAGAACAACCGTCCCGACCTGGATCCTCTTTTGGGTGCCAGTCAAACTGTAGGCAAGGTCATCTCCAAAGGCGATGTTGTGGTGTATGAGTCAACGGTGTATCCTGGCGTAACCGAGGAGGAATGTTTGCCGGAAGTGGAGAAGGTCTCGGGGTTAAAGTTCAATGTTGACTTTTTTGCTGGTTATAGTCCTGAGCGTATCAACCCTGGCGATAAACTTCATACTGTGGAGAAAATAAAAAAGGTGACTTCGGGCTCAACGCCTGAAATCGCTGACTATGTGGATGAAATCTACAACAGTGTCCTCGTCAATGGTACGCATAAGGCACCGAGCATCAAAGTGGCTGAAGCCTCCAAGATTATTGAGAACTCTCAACGTGATGTCAACATTGCCTTCATGAATGAGTTGGCCAAGATTTTCAACGCCATGGGCATTGACACGCATGATGTCATCGAAGCAGCTTCGTCGAAGTGGAACTTCATCAAGCTGAGTCCTGGATTGGTTGGCGGTCATTGCATCTCGGTTGACCCATATTATCTGATTCAAAAGGCGCAGGTCTATGGTGTTTTGCCGCGTATCATGCGAGCGGCAAGACGGCTTAACGATGGCATGGGCGCCTATGTGGCCAACCAAACCATCAAGTGCATGAACAAGAAGGGTGTGTTGGTGAAGGACGCGAAGATACTGATTCTCGGCATCACCTTCAAGGAAAACTGTCCCGACATCCGCAATACCAAGGTGGTCGACATCTACCACACTTTGCGCGAGTATACTTCAAACATCACGATTTACGACCCCTGGGCTGATGCCAAGCATGTGCAGCTTGAGTATGGTGTTTCGGTGACTAACAAGTTGCCAGAAGATCAGTTCGACGCTGTGATTTTGGCGGTGTCACACAACGAATTCTTGAGCTTGGATGTGAAGTCGCTTGTGAAAGATAATGGTGTCATTTACGACGTGAAAGGCATTTTGCCTCGCGATATCATCGACGGACGGCTGTAGAAAGCATAGATTGACTTCGTCGAATGCAAGGCATTTCCAGCCTTCCCGCTATCCGGCGTTGGAATGACATGCTTTCTGAAGCCTGCTGTATGACATGGTCTTAAAGGTCACAATAATAGTATTATGGACTTCTTAGCCTCCCATTGGCTCGACATAACCACTACAGCCTTAGGCCTTGCCTACATCCTTTTGGAGTACAAGGCCAGTGTCTGGATGTGGGTCGTCGGCTTTGTGATGCAGTCGTTAGGTATCGTATTGTACTATCAGAAAGGTCTTTACGCCGACTGCGGCATGGAGTTTTACTATCTTGCCATGACCGTCTATGGCTTCATCGCCTGGATGCGCCACAAGCAAAAAACCAACGACCTGCCCATCCGTCACATGCCCCAAAAGATAGCCTTTATATGGCTTGGCATCGCGGCAGTCGTATGGGCGGCCATCTATTACCTATTGAGTCGCTTTACCAACTCCAACGTTCCAGTAGCTGATGCCTTCACGACAGCCTTAAGCATAGTAGGCATTTGGGCTTTGGCGCGTAAGTATCTGGAGCAGTGGTTTGTATGGATTGTAGTGGACGTGGTGACTTGTGCGCTCTATTTTTATAAGGACATCCCTTTCAAGGCCGGACTTTATGGTCTCTATGTCATCATCGCCATATTTGGCTACTACAAATGGAAACGCATAATGTCGGAACCAACTGAGCAATTGAATAACTGAACAACTGATAACTAACATGAACATTGCTGTAGCAGGCACAGGCTACGTGGGCCTGAGCATCGCCACCCTGTTGGCACAACACAACCACGTCACCGCTGTGGATGTCATCCCGGAGAAGGTTGACCTTATCAATCATAAGAAGTCACCCATCCAGGACGAGTACATCGAGAAATACCTCGCTGAGAAACCGCTCGACCTGACTGCTACTTTAGATGGTGCAACAGCCTATCGCGATGCCGAGTTCGTTGTCATTGCTACGCCAACCAATTACGATCCACAAAAAAACTTCTTCGACACATCGCATGTGGAAGAGGTGATAGACCTTGTGCTCAATGTAAATCCTGACGCAGTGATGGTGATCAAGAGTACGGTTCCTGTTGGTTATTCAAGAAGTTTGTACGTGAAATATGCCGCCAAAGGCATAAAGAAATTCAATTTGTTGTTTTCACCTGAATTCTTGCGCGAGAGCAAGGCATTATATGACAATCTTAATCCTAGTCGAATCATTGTAGGCTATCCTAAGCCAATAACTGGATATGATATTGAAAATGATGCTATCCAAAACTTGGCACGTCCTGACATGAAAGAAAAGGCCCAACAATTCGCTGCCCTTTTAAAGCAAGGTGCCATCAAAGAGGATGTGCCAGTGCTCTTTATGGGCATGAAGGAGGCCGAGGCCGTGAAGCTCTTCGCCAATACCTATCTCGCCTTGCGTGTGAGCTATTTCAACGAATTGGACACCTATGCCGAGGTGAAAGGCTTGGACACCCAAGCCATCATCGACGGCATCTGCCTCGACCCGCGCATCGGCTCGCATTACAACAACCCGTCGTTTGGCTATGGCGGCTACTGTCTGCCTAAGGACACCAAGCAGCTCTTGGCCAACTACGAGGACGTGCCGGAAGACTTGATTCGCGCCATCGTGGAGAGCAACCGAACCCGCAAGGACTTCATTGCTGACCAGGTGCTGAAGAAAGCAGGTTATTACGACTACTACGACCAAGGACAATACAATGCTGCACAAGAGCGCCGTTGTGTTATCGGTGTCTACCGCTTGACAATGAAATCGAACAGCGACAACTTCCGCCAAAGCAGCATCCAGGGCGTGATGAAACGCATCAAGGCTAAGGGTGCTGAGGTCATCATCTATGAGCCTACGCTTGAGAATGGCACCACTTTCTTCGGCTCGTTGGTAGTCAACGACTTGGCAAAGTTCAAGGCGCAGAGCCAGGCCATCATCGCCAACCGGTATGATGCCTGCTTGGATGACGTGAAGGAGAAGGTTTATACTCGGGATATTTTTAAGAGAGATTAACCGAGCCGCACACTGCAAGTCGTTAATCTTAAAAAACAAAACAATTATGAAAGGTATAGTATTGGCCGGAGGTTCTGGCACGAGATTGTATCCCATCACCAAGGGCGTCAGCAAGCAGTTGCTGCCTATCTACGACAAGCCGATGGTGTATTACCCCATCTCAGCGTTGATGCTGGCAGGCATCCGTGACATCCTCATCATCTCGACGCCTTTCGACCTGCCTGGCTTCAAGCGCCTCTTGGGCGACGGCTCCGACTACGGTGTGCACTTCGAGTATGCCGAGCAGCCTAGCCCCGACGGGTTGGCGCAGGCCTTCATCATCGGCGAGAAGTTCATCGGTGACGATTGTGCCTGTTTGGTTTTGGGTGACAATATTTTCTACGGAAGTGGTTTTACAAAACTATTGAAAGAAGCGGTCAGAAACGCAGAGGAGAACAAGAAAGCCACGGTTTTTGGTTATTGGGTGGCTGATCCTGAGAGATATGGTGTTGCTGAGTTTGACAAACAAGGCAACTGCTTGAGCATCGAGGAGAAGCCGAAGGAGCCGAAGAGCAATTATGCTGTAGTGGGATTGTATTTTTATCCCAATAAAGTGGTAAATATAGCCAAAACGATTAAGCCATCGGCAAGAGGTGAACTTGAAATCACCACAGTGAATCAGGAATTCTTAAAGGATGGTGAGTTGAAAGTACAGGTTTTCGGTCGCGGCTTCGCCTGGCTTGACACAGGCACGCACGACAGCCTGGCCGAGGCCAGCACTTTTGTGGAGGTGATAGAAAAGCGGCAAGGGCTGAAAATTGCTTGTTTGGAGGGCATCGCCTATAGGAACGGCTGGATCAGCGAGGAGAAGATGCGCGAGTTGGCGCAGCCGATGCTGAAGAACCAGTATGGGCAATACCTGCTGCGAGTGATCGAGGAGAAGAAAGAAACAGTGGATTCGGACACGTTCAGATTAAGTAGATGAGTAGGTTTAGTTAGCATATCGAGATCCTACACAGGACAAGTCTATCTTAAGCCTTTTACCGTCATGGCGGACAAAGATCCGCCATCTCCAGTGCGGGAAGGAAACCAGCATTGGAATGACATGCTTTCTGAAGCCTGCAAAAACATAAAGGACGACCCTTGAGGCCATAGATCCCATGCTACCGCATCGCCAGCCGCAGGGATGACATGTCCTCAAAGGCCTGCAAAACCAGTATATACAGGCAGTAAGCCAGCCTCCCATGTCATTCCAAGGAGGGCATAAGCGAGAGAGGGAATCTATGGGAGGCGGTCAGAGATGCAATGGTCTTATAGGACGGCATCAGAAAGCATAGATGGACTTCATCGAATGCAAGGCATTTCCAGCCTCCCCGCCATCCGGCGTTGGAATGACATGCTTTCTGAAGAGGGTGGTGGTTGAGCGTGTCATCAAGATAGGGAGACTCTCCGATTGGTATGGGGCTTTCGACCTCTATGGCGGCATCCGAGGGTTCCGCAAAATTGCCCGTGACGAGGTGATAGATCTATCGTCTCGTGATTTGGATTTTGTATGTATGGCGTTGACACCCAACTTTCAACTCTCAACCAACCACTGCTTCTAAACTCTAAACTTTAAACAATCAACTATAAACTATCTACTTTCCACTACTCTAAACTCTAAACCCTAAACTCTAAACTGTCCATCAATCTATTACATGACAGAAAAACAACAAATACAGTTATTTGAAGAAAAGAAGGTCCGTACCGTATGGGACGACAAAGAGGAGAAATGGTATTTCTCAGTAGTGGATGTGTGCGCCATTTTATCCGAGAGCGCCAATCCTCAAACATATTGGAGAGTGTTGAAAAACAGGCTCTTAAAAGAAGGTAACGAAACCGTTACAAATTGTAACGCTTTGAAAATGCCTGCGGCTGACGGCAAAATGCGCTTGACCGACGTGGCCGACGCTGAACAGTTGTTCCGCCTCATTCAGAGCATCCCTTCGCCCAAGGCGGAGCCTTTCAAGCTGTGGATGGCACAAGTGGCGGCTCAACGCATCGACCAGATGCAGGATCCGGAGTTGAACTTCGAGCAAGCGTATGCCGACTATAGGCGTTTGGGGTATTCCGACAAGTGGATTAACCAAAGGCTGCGTAGCATAGAGGTTCGCAAAGAGCTGACAGACGAGTGGAACCGTGCAGGGGTAACCGAAGGGCAGCAATACGCGTCACTAACGGATATCATCACGCACAGTTGGAGCGGAAAGAGCACTCGACAGTATAAGCAATTCAAAGGGTTGAAGAAGGAGAATCTTCGCGATAACATGACCAACATCGAGTTGGCGCTCAACACGCTTGCCGAGGCTTCTGCCACAGAGATCAGCAAGGCACAAAACCCGAAAGGCTTCAAACAAAGTGCTGAGGTTGCCCGACAAGGAGGAAAGATAGCGGGTAATGCCCGAAAACAATTGGAGCAACAGGTGGGTCACTCGGTGATTTCCCCATCCAAAGCGGCGGACTACTTACCTCCAGTAGAGGATGTGGATTTGATTGAAGGTGAAACCGCTAATGACAACTAACTCTTAACTGTTAATTACCAACACTCATCTTTCTAAACTTTAAACCCACCACCGACTCTAAACTTTAAACTATCAATTGTCAACCGTCAACTTCCATAAAAAACTACCCAAAAATGTTTTTATACATTTTTTTACTAACTCTGCAACGAATTATAGGGTGTTGGGGGTTGTCTATTCCTAAGACAAGCTACTCATAACTCGTTTGAATCAAGCCCTTGTCAACACTGGATTGTGACTGACGTGGTGGAGCTGTAAATAACAAATACCATGAAAAAAATAATGCTTGTCTTCGGAACACGTCCCGAGGCTATCAAGATGTGTCCGTTGGTGAAAGAATTCCAGAAATACCCAAAGGATTTCGAAACCATCGTCTGCGTGACGGGACAGCACCGTGAAATGCTTGACCAGGTGCTGCACATCTTTGAGGTGAAGCCCGACTACGACCTCAACATCATGAAGCAGGGACAAGACCTCTATGACGTCACTGCACGTGTGCTGACAGGTATGCGCGATGTGTTCAAAGAATGCAAGCCTGACGTGGTGTTGGTGCATGGTGATACCACCACAAGCACGGCTGCGGCTTTGGCGGCATTCTACCAACAGATACCCGTGGGACACGTGGAGGCAGGACTGCGCACACACAATATTTACAGTCCGTGGCCTGAAGAGATGAACCGACAGATTACGGGTCGCATTGCCACCTATAACTTCTCACCGACACTTCTCTCAGAGAAGAACCTTCAAGAGGAGAAGGCTCAGGGCCAAATCTTCGTGACAGGCAATACCGTCATCGATGCCTTGCATCTCGTCGTGGACAAGCTGAAGAACGATAATGCCTTGGCTGATGAACAGATTCAAGTGTTGGCCGAAGCGGGTTATGATGTCACGCGTCTTGACCATGGGAAGCAACTCGTGCTTATCACAGGACACCGTAGGGAAAACTTCGGCGAAGGTTTCATCAGCATGGTAACGGCCATGAAAGATCTCTCAGAGAAATATCCCGAGGTGGATTTTGTGTATCCCATGCATCTGAACCCCAACGTGCGGAAGCCCATCCATGAGGTGTTTGGCGAGGACTTGACAGTTTATAAAAACTTTTTCTTCATAGAACCGCTTCAATATCTGGAGTTTGTCTATCTGATGGAGAAGAGCACCGTGGTGCTTACCGACAGCGGCGGCATCCAAGAAGAGGCGCCAGGCCTTGGCAAACCTGTTCTTGTGATGCGCGATACTACTGAGCGCCCCGAAGCGTTGTCTTCAGGTACGGTTCACCTCGTAGGCACTAACCACGACCTTATTGTCTCCGAGGTTTCAACGCTGCTTGACAACCAGGAAGCTTACGATAAAATGAGTCATGCAGTCAATCCCTATGGTGACGGCAAGGCTTGTGAGAGAATTGTCGCTGCGCTCCGTTAGGTCTCCACGTATCACACGTATCACGTGTATCTGCTATGACGCTAGACGAGCTAATTTACGAAGCTATTGGTGCTTGTTTTGAGGTTTATAACTCACTTGGTCCAGGGTTACTAGAAAGTGTGTATGAAAAAGCCTTAATGCAAGAATTGAAATTGCGGGGGCTGAACATAAAGTCACAAATGCCTGTTGAAATCATATATAAAGGCGTAGAAATAGGTGCTGATTTGCGACTGGATATTATTGTTGAAGATACGCTTATTATTGAACTTAAATCGGTTGAGACATTATTGCCAGTACATTTCAAACAAGTAAGAACTTATATGAAGTTGCTTGACAAACCTGTCGGCTTGTTGGTGAATTTCGATGTAAGTAATTTCAAACAAGGATATAAAGTAATTAAGTAATAAACTTTCTCCGTCTAGTATCTCGCGAAAAAAAGATACGTGTAAATCCGTGTGATACGTGGAGCTAAAAACAAAAATGATTAACGTAATTGGACTGGGCTATATCGGACTGCCCACAGCATTGATGATGGCCTCCCATGGCGTGGAAGTCATAGGAACGGACTACAACAAAGAATTAGTGGCTACGCTTAACGCGGGCAAGACCACCTTCAAGGAAGACGGCTTGGACGAGCTTTTCAATGCCGCGTTGAAGGCTGGCATCAAGTTTACCACAGAATACCAAAAGACGGACACCTACATTGTGAGCGTTCCCACACCTTACGACAAGTTTTCAAAGAAGGTGGACGCCTGTTATGTGGTGGCAGCCGTGAAGGACGTGATGAAAGCCTGCCCCAAGGGCGCGACTGTGGTGATTGAATCCACGGTAAGTCCCGGCACCATCGACAAGTTCGTTCGTCCTGTCATCGAGGCCAACGGTTTCAAGATTGGCGAGGACATCAACCTTGTCCATGCCCCAGAACGCATCATCCCCGGCAACATGGTCTACGAGTTGCTCCACAACAACCGCACCATCGGTGCCGACAGCCGTGAGATCGGTGAGAAGGTGAAGCAATACTACGCTTCCTTCTGCCAAGGCGAGATTGTGGTGACCGACATCCGCACCGCCGAGATGACCAAGGTGGTGGAAAACACCTATCGTGCCGTCAACATCGCCTTCGCCAACGAGCTGAGCCGCATCTGCCGCCACGACAACATGGATGTGTACGAGATCATCCGCATCTGCAACATGCACCCAAGGGTAAACATCTTGCAACCCGGCCCTGGCGTGGGCGGCCACTGCATCTCGGTTGACCCATGGTTCCTCGTGGGTGACTATCCTCAGCTGGCCAAGGTGATTGACGAGAGCATGAAGACCAACGACTACCAGCCCGTCTTCGTCTTGGAGCGCATCCATGAAATCATGGAAGCACATCACATTACCAATGACCGTCGCGTTGGATTGTATGGCATTACTTATAAGGAGAATGTTGATGATGTGCGCGAAAGCCCAACATTGCAGATGATTGACATCCAGGAGCGTCACCTCGCCCGTCCGCTGAAGAGCTTTGACCCCTTCTTCACCGAGAAGGAGATTGTGCCCAACCAAATCCTCGACTTCGACCAGTTCCTCAACGAAGTGGATATGGTGGTCATTATGGTGAAGCATGACCATATCAAGCAGAACTGGGATAAGTTGAAGGGGAAGGTTATTTTGGATTGCCATAATATTTGCCCGTTGCCAAATGTATATCATATTTGATTAAGTAGATAAGCAAATTTAGTTTACATATCAACCTACAGAGGACAAATCTATCTTAAGCCTTTTACCGTCATGGCGGACAAAGGTCCGCCATCTCCAGTGCGGGAAGGAAACCAGCATTGAAATGACATGCTTTCTGATGGCTGCAAAAACATAAAGGACGGCCCTTGAGGCCATAGATCCCATGCTACCGCCATCGCCAGCCGCGGGGATGACATGTCCTCAAAGGCCTGCAAAACCAGTATATACAGGCAATAAGTCAGCCTCCCATGTCATTGACTCCGTCGAATCTTCGATTTCCTGCGTGGGCAGGTGGGCAAAGGCTGGGATCTATGCCTGCGTCATATTAACGATACATTAACGTCAAATTACACGACAATTAACGTTGAAATAGAAATAGTGTTAAATCGCCAAAAAGTTCGCTGTATATTGAGAAGTTTTTGTACTTTTGCAAAAAGTTCTAACCATGGAGAGAATTAGCCGCAACGAATATACTACATTGGTTCGCAGTTTGCTGGGCAAAGGCGAGGCTGTGGTTTTGACCGGTCACCGTCGTGCCGGCAAGAGCTGCATCCTGGAACTGTTGGCTGCTGAATTGGCAACCGACGGCCATGTGGTATACATCGATATGGAAGACCCGGAGAACGCTGACCTCGCTTCGTTCCGTGAACTGTCGGAGCGAATCAAGTCATCAATTCAAGAAAGACAGCGTAACTATGTGTTGATAGACGAAGTGCAGGAGGTGGCAGAGTTTGAGAAGGCCTTGCGCTACTGGGTGAAGCAGGATGGTGTGGATGTGGTGGTGACGGGAAGCAACGCGGCCATGCTGTCGAGCGACATTGCAAATTCGTTTGCGGGACGTTATCATCGCGTACATGTGAGCAGTCTGGATTATCAGGAGTTCCTTTTGTTCTACGGTATGGAGGATTCCGACGATGCCTTTTCGCAGTATCTGCGCTGGGGCGGACTGCCGTTCCTGTATCGCATCCCTTTGGAGGATGAACGTACCAGGACGGAGTATCTGGGCAGCATCTACGACACCATCTTTGTGAAGGACATTGTGCGTCGCAAGAATGTGCGCAACGTGACGCTGCTGGATAATCTGGCCAGATTTGTGGCCGACAACAGCGGAAAGGTATTCTCCGCCAACAGCATAGCCAAGTACCTTAAAGGCAGTGAGACGACTGTGAGTGCCAACACGGTAGGCGAGTACATGGATGCCCTGTGCGACACATATATGATTGACCGTGTAAAACGCTACGACATCAAAGGAAAGAGCGTCTTTGAGCAGCAGGACAAATACTATTTCGAGGATTTGGGCTTAAGGAATTACCTGTGCCGAGACAAGCGCAGTTTGGATATAGAGAAGGTGCTGGAAGGTGCCGTCTATCTGAAACTCAGGCGCAGCGGCTATGATGTCTATGTAGGGCAACTGAACGGCAAGGAGATAGACTTTGTGGCTCGTCGGGGCGATGATGTGATGTATGTGCAGGTGGCCTTGCAGGTGAGTGGTAAGGATACATACGAGCGTGAGTTTGGCAACCTGAAGCTGATTAAGGACAATTATCCCAAGTATGTGGTGACGATGGACCCGAATGTAGGTCTGATTCACGACTCGGGTATTGTGGCCTGTTCAGCCAGACATTTCCTGCTGAAACCTTGAACATTGAAACTTGACACCTTGAGCCACACGCAAGTGCGCACAAAAACGTTGGGATCTATGCTTGCGTCAAATTAACGATACATTAACGTAAAATTACACGACAAGTAAAGCGGATTTGACGAAATGCCAAATCCGCTTTCTTGTTTTATACTCCACAGGGTTGGAGGCACATTGTCGAAAACGCCACCTCCTAATGCCATTTCATGTGTTTTGCCATCAAAACAATGCCCAACCCAACTGCCGCTACGACAAGGAGCACCAACCACCAAAGGCTTCTGCGTTTCTTTTCGAACACAGTTGCCGAGTGTGACGTCGTTTCCGTTTGCTCGACAGCAAGGGTGTCATGGCTACATGTCGAGGCTTTTGTCAAAGTGAGGGCTTGATGTTGTAGCTCAGCCTCGGCTTTGGACGCCATGAGGCGAACGGTCTTGACTTGTTTGTGCGTTGTGTCGGTTTCCCACTCCACGACCAAGTCGTCCATTTTTAGGTTCAGTGCCTGCCAAAGCGTATCGTAACGCTGCACTTGATGCTGTTGGCGCTGCGCTATATGGATGAGCTCGCTATACTGACGGGTGCTGCGACAGGCGGAGAAAAAGAGGAGAAGTAGAAGGAACCCACTCAAAGATGACAGGCCTTCAAAGTTTGCCATACTGATGATGTCGGTGGCGATTTGCAGCAGATCGGAATTCAGTTCGGAAAAGGAACTATCGAAATCAGAATACTTGTTGTAAGTGAAATAGGGGTTGGTTTTGGCTGCGGTGATCTTGCTGCGCAACGGGTCGATGGCATTGGTTTGGAACACCTTCTCGCCGATGATGATGCCTAAGAGGTTGTAGGCCAACTTGAGGTTGAAGGGGGCGTGAAGGGTGCTTTTTTTGAGACCCTCGTTAAGCTCGGGATGATGACAGAGTGCCACAATCAAGTCGTTGAAACGCGATGCATACATTGGCTTGACATCCTCATGGAGTTTGTCGACCAAAGCAAGAAACCAGTTGTCCGGTTCTTGTTGGATCCCATGGGTGTGGTCGAGGTGGATCTTGTCGAGTTCTTCGAGGAGCAAGTTGTAGGTCATGAAGTGGGCGAAGAATTCATAGACCTTGTTGTTGCATCCCAATTCCTTACGGCAGTTGAAGAGGTTGGGAGCGACGACGGTTTCGACGAGATGTCCGTTGTGGTTGTATCCCTCGAAGGTGATGCCTTGGGCAGTGAGTTGCCGTCCGAGCGGGTGGTTGATGAGTGCGTTGAGCTCCGTTTCGATGCGGTGATGGAGAACCTGTTGGCGTGCTGCGGGTTCCGACGGCAGACAAGCGATGATTTGCGTTTCCACTTTGCCTCTCATGCTGGGCCACTTGCGGTTGCAGAAATTGTTCCAGCATAACATGTAGATCATCTGCATCTGTTCGACCGTTGGACTGTCGATGGCAAAGTTGGCTTGTTGGAGCAGATGGCGCAGTTCGTCGAGTGCGGTGAAGATTTCAGGTGGCCAGCAAGGGTCTTCGCGGTGTTTGGTTTCCCAAGCCAACAAAGCATTGTTTTCAAGTTCAAAGTTAGTTTGATAGAAGGAATGGATGGGAAAGAGTTGGAGGTTGTCATGAATGATGTCAAGGATTTCCCTCATGGCGAGGATGATTTGTTTGATCTCGATCAAGAGGCTCTTGTAGTAGGCCTTGAGGCCCTCTTCGGTGGTAAACAATGCAGCTCCTTGTTCGAGATTGGCTTTCAGGAACTTGAGCTGGTTTTCCAAGTGAAAGGATGTGTTCGTGTTCATGGTATTATGTTTTTTTAAAAGTCGGCGCAAATATACTCTTTTTTCTGTAATAAACAAAGGCAAAATCGGAAAATTTCCATAAATTAATTTGAAGTGGACATTATGGGGCTTAGGCCCGAGTAGGATGGGTGTGCAAAAAGTGGAGACCCATATCTCAACTTTTTCTAGGGTATAGGTCAGGGCTGTGATACCCATATCTCCCTTCGGGATATAGGAGGCTATATACAATTGCAGGCTATGTCATGCTGAGGCGTGGCCGAGTGCATCTATGGCCTTGAAGGACAACTTTTTCCATAAAAAACTACCCAAAATTGTTTTTTGTACTAACTTTTCACTAACTTTGCAACGAATTATAGGGTGTTGGGGGGTGTCTATTCTTAAGACAATCCGCTCATAACTCGTTTGCAATCAAGCTCTTGTCAACACTGGATTGTGACTGACGAGGCGGAGCCGTGAGAAGGAGTAGGGAAGCAAATCTTCCGTAAATCTATCATAAATCAATCATCCGCGTCGCCCTTATCGGCCTCGCTCCTTCAGCAGGCATGTCATCCCCGCGTGGGCAGGTGGGCAAAGGCTGGGATCTATACCTGCGTCATATTAACGATACATTAACGTCAAATTACACGACAATTAACGTTGAAATAAAAAAGAAAACATATAATTCCCGTTTATTTTCCGTATAATTGATCCGTTAATTGGTTGTTGAACTCTCAACTCCCCACAAACTCTAAACACTAAACTTTAAACTATCAATTGTCAATTATCAATTCTCAATTGTAAATTGTTGCATATCAGGAGGAAAAAGAGATGAAGCACGTGGTGTTTGATGTGAAGTGCACGTTGGATAGGAGTATTGTTGACGGAAGAATGTAATCTTATGCGTTCCGGAAGGTTGCGAGGAACAGGAAAAATGAGTATCTTTGAACGATAAATGACCTTAGATGAAAATCTTTACCACATATAAGTCTGAAAGAGGAAAGCACCAAATCAACCGCGGCTTGTTATGGGAGTATCAAATGGAGAACTTCGACTGGCAGAAGTACCGTAAGACGGTGGCGGAGCGGGTGATTTCGATGGGTAGACTATCGGATTGGTATGGGGCTTTTGATTTATATGGTGGTATTCGAGGTTTTCGTAAGATTGCCCGTGACGAGGTGGTGGACCTGTCGCCACGAAATCTTGAGTTTATGTGCAGGGCGTTGAATATAGAAATTACTGAGACAAGATGTTACAAACAGGCACAGTTGCGGAAAGCACGCTTGGATTGTGAAGATGACCGATTATCCTGACAAAGTGTATGCTACTGCACCATTGAAGAGATTGAAATAACACAGAGAACTACACCCACAAGTAATTCTCTCAGAAACGCAGGAAGTGCCGCCCAAGGACGTGAAAGAGTTTTATGAACTATTTGAGTTCGATAGCTAGAATAGCCTCTAAACCCTAAACTAATTATCAACTATCAACTAACTACTCTCAACTTACCACCGACTCTAAACACTAAACACTAAACTCTCAACTATCAATTATCAATTACAACATGGGCGTTTACGAAGAAAACATAGTCCCGATTAAGATTTCGCGTTTGGCAGAATACATGGCCGCGAAAAAACATTTGTCGTTAGATGAGGCTCTTATGTGTATTTATTCCAATCCGATGTATAAGGAACTCTATGATGAAGGGGCCAAGTGGTGGTATATGAGTACGGCTGATCTTTATGAGGAGTTTGAACTGGCCAGCGAAAGAGCGTCACTAGAGGTTTCGTCCGAAGCATTCGAGTTTTTGGTCTACACGCTTGAAAAGTATGCCTTGAGCAAAGGCATAAGCGGTTTGGAAGCCTTGGCTTTGTTAAAGAGATATGATGCGGACCTTTTTTTACTGAGGAATTATGACTTGCTTCACACACAGGGGACGGGTTATGTTATAGATGAAATAGAAAGTTATATCAACCGGAGGAAAAAGAGATGAAGCTGTACCACGGGTCGACGGTGGCGGTTCGCAAGCCATCACTAAGAAATGGCAGAAAGAGGACGGACTTGGGCAAAGGATTCTATACCACCACGCGTCCAGAACAGGCTGAGCATTGGGCGAAACATGTCCAAGACCGAAGAAAAGCGAAAAATGCGGTAGTCTCGGTGTATGAAATCGATGAATCGGTCTTGACTGATGGAGAAATGAAAGTACGGGAATTCAATGGAGTTGACCTTGCATGGTTGGATTTTGTTGTCAATAACAGAAAGAGCAAGCCAGTTTTGCACGATTTTGATTTTGTTATGGGCCCAGTTGCCAATGACAATGTTTATGCAACGGTCAATCTATATGAAGACGGTGTTTTGGATGCTGAATCCGCCATCAACCAGCTCAAAGCCTATAAAATTTATAATCAGCTTTCATTTCATACGGCAAGGGCAATTAAAATGTTGAAGTTTATAGAGTCTTATGAGGTCCCTCTGCCTTCAAACTCTCTCAACTCTCAACTCTAAACTTTCAATTATCAATTATCAATTAAAAATGTCAGATCCTCAAATAGTGAAGTCGCACGATGTGCAATTGGATGCCGACTATGTGCAGTGGTTGGGCGAGATAAAAGCCCGTTACCGTTCGGCACAGGTGAAGGCGGCAGTGCGGGTGAATGCGGAGCAATTGCTTTTTAATTGGCAGTTGGGCCGTGACCTTGTGCAGAAGAAGGCCGAGGAACGCTGGGGTAGCGGTGTGGTGGAACAGGTGAGCTTGGACCTACAGGCAGCATTCCCAGAGTCAAAGGGTTTCAGTACCACTAACCTGTGGTATATGAAGCAGTGGTATATGTTCTACTATAGGGAACTTGAAAAACTTCCACAACTTGTGGGAGAATTGCAAGGTGTTGAAAATAAATCAGATATAAAACTCCACCAGTTTGGTGGAGAATTGGCAGAAGACAAACTCCACCAACTTGGTGGAGAAATCAAAGATGAAGAAGGGATCGGTTTTCCTGTGTTTTTTGCTTTGGTACCATGGAAACATCATGTTGAGATTGTCACCAAATGTAAAACCATAGAGGAAGCTTTGTTTTATATCAAACGTACGATAGCGGGAAATTGGAGTCGTGCCACTTTGATGAACTGCATCAAATCCGACTTGTATCATACCTCCGGTGGAGCTGTCACCAATTTTGCAGACAGGTTGTCCTCTCCTCAGAGAGAACTGGCGCAAGCGATTACTAAGGATACCTACGATTTCGGTTTTCTCACGCTTGAAGAAGGCTATCAGGAGGAAGCGTTAGAGACCGAGTTGGAGAAGCAACTCACGCGTTTTCTTTTAGAACTGGGCACAGGGTTTTCTTATCTCGGGAGGCAGAAACAGATTATCGTGGCGGGTAAGACGCGAAAACTCGACATGCTTTTCTTCCACATCCCGCTGAACTGCTATGTGGTGGTGGAGTTGAAGGCTGTTCCTTTTCAGCCCGAGTTTGCTGGTAAGTTGAACTTCTATGTGAATGCTGTGGATGATCTTATCAAAACCGAGGCACAAAACCCGACGATAGGCTTACTGATCTGCAGCAACAAGGACAAGACAGAGGTGCAGTATGCTTTTAGAGGAGTACAGACCCCGATGGGCATAGCTTCATACAACAACGTGCAGATTCGCGAAATCCAGGAACAATTGCCATCGGTAGAAGAACTGAAAAAACGTATCCGTTTATTGGAGGAGGAATTAGCTGCAAAGAAGTAATCCCCAGACCGCCGAGAGTGGGTATGCCTACACTCAACTGGGTTGGGCGCGTGGGCTCGGCCGACTTTCAACTCTTAAATGTAAGATGTAGGGTTCACGGATAGTTGAGAGATACCTTTCCGAAATGGCATGATGATTTCGTGAACTATGAAAAATAAAGACATGAACCTATGCTCCCTCCCGACATAGTCTATATTGATACAAGTGTTTTCATCGCGGAGAACTTTTTTGCTCCGGGTAATCGTATCACCTCTCTTGCTAAACTGGCGAATGAGGGGAAGGTAAGATTGGTGATGCCTGAGATTACGCGTCAGGAAATCATCAAGCATATCAAATCAGCCGTTCGGCAATCTTGGAAGACTTTCAATAAGGATAGCAGGGTTTTTCGTAATAATCCCGAGGTTGATGCATGGCGCAAGGGGACCAATGAGAAGCAAGAGGCAGAAAAAATATTGGTACTTTTCGATAAGTTTTTGGTCAATTCCCATGCCAAGATTCTCGATTACAGCTATTGCGACAATGCTGAGAAAGTGTTTGCAGATTACTTCGGACATCGCAAACCTTTTGGCGAAGGGCAGAAAAAAGACGAGTTCCCCGATGCCTTCGTGTTGACATCTTTGGAGAAGTATTCAAAGGAGATCAACCAACATGTTGTGGTTCTCTCTGCCGATGGGGATATGGAGGGTTATGAAAGCAAGAGACTAGATTATGAAGATCATAGGAAATATGTCAGCAAAAAAGTGATGGAAGGTATTGCTCTGGATGAGATGGCGAAGAGTTTACATAATGAAAAGATGACTCTTGAGCAAGAACTCAAGGATGCAGCTGTTGACTACCTAGACGATTTCCGGCTTTACCAGACGCTACTTGATGTAGCCGAGGTCACCTATCATTCAGTTAATGAGGTGGAAGTTGAAATCAATGAAGTGGAATATGAGGTTATCAGTGTTAACGACCAGTATATAGAAGTGGAGATTCAACCAGAAGTCAAATTTAAGGTAGAAGTTGACTATGTGAACTACGATTATGCAGTTTACGATAAGGAAGATGGACAATGGTATGGAACAGAGGACGATACCTATGTTGTATATTCTTCAGCGTTTATCCCAACCATATTACGTTATTATTATGGCCATCAACAGATGGTAAACCATCTTGAAATAGATGACATTGACCTTTCTCCTTTGTCAGATGCAATAGCATAAACTATTAGAAACACACCTTAACCTCAATTGTTAGAGCTGTTCTCATTCTGCCATTCTCCAAAACACTAAACTCTAAACTATCAATTGTATATTATCAATTATCAATTATCAATTTTCACCGCGTTGCCCTAATCGGGCTCGCTCCACCTCGCCCCTTAACTAACTACTCTCAACTTTCCACTGACTCTAAACACTCAACTCTCAACTCTAAACTCTCAATTATCAACTATCCATTCTCAATTAAAAAACCCTTATCTTTGTCCTCAAATTCCAAACCAGACCACCAAAAACCAATAATCCCTGTGTTTTAGTGTGTCTGTAAAACTATGAAAACCAGCCCCTTGTCACCACAAATTGTGACTGACGGGGCGAAGCCGTTAATAATATACACCATGAAAAAAATAATGCTAGTCTTCGGAACCCGGCCTGAGGCCATCAAGATGTGCCCACTGGTAAAGGAGTTCCAGAAATATCCTAAGGATTTTGAAACCATCGTCTGTGTCACAGGGCAGCACCGTGAGATGCTCGACCAGGTGCTGCGCATCTTTGAGGTGACACCCGATTATGACTTGAATATCATGAAGCAGAGACAGGACTTGTATGATGTCACCGCGCGCGTGCTGACGGGTATGCGTGATGTGTTCCAACAATGCAAGCCCGACGTGGTGTTGGTGCATGGCGATACCACCACGAGTACCGCCGCTGCCTTGGCTGCCTTCTATCAACAGATTCCCGTGGGTCATGTGGAAGCTGGTTTGCGTACTCATAACATTTACAGCCCATGGCCAGAAGAGATGAACCGACAAATTACAGGCCGCATTGCTACCTATAACTTCTCGCCGACACCACTCTCGGAGAAGAACCTAAAAGAAGAAAAGGCCTTCGGACATATCTTCGTGACGGGCAACACTGTCATTGATGCTCTCCACATGGTGGTAGATAAGTTGAAGAGCGACAAATCCCTTGCCGATGAGCAGGTCAATGTGCTGAAGACCGCTGGTTATGATGTTACTCGCCTCAGCAACGGCAAGAAACTCGTGCTCATCACGGGTCACCGTCGCGAGAACTTCGGTGATGGCTTCATCAGTATGGTAACCGCTATGAAAGATCTCAGCGAGAAATACACCGATGTGGACTTCGTCTATCCCATGCACCTCAACCCCAACGTGCGCAAGCCCATCCACGAGGTGTTTGGCGACGACCTTACCCGTCCCAACTTCTTCTTCATTGAGCCACTCCAGTATTTGGAGTTCGTTTACTTAATGGAGAAGAGCACTATAGTCCTCACCGACAGCGGCGGCATTCAGGAAGAGGCACCTGGTTTGGGCAAGCCAGTATTGGTGATGCGTAATACTACAGAGCGTCCCGAGGCTCTTGACGCTGGTACGGTGAAGCTCGTTGGCACAGACCACGACCTCATCGTGAAAGAGGTTTCCCGCCTCCTCGACGACCAAGCCTACTACAACCAGATGTCCCTTGCCGTGAACCCCTACGGTGACGGTAAAGCCTGCGATAGAATCGTTAGAGCCCTCAAAGGCGAAACCGTCGATCGCTATGAAGTCTAATTAACCTCACACGGACGATAATTAAAAGTCACACAGATTACACAGATTATTGCTCGCCGTTGGCGAGCTTGCTATCGCACGATATGACTGACAACGAACTCACATACGAGATCAGAGGCGCAATATTTGACGTTTACAATGAGCTTGGTCCTGGCTTATTAGAGTCGGTTTATGAAGAAGCATTGGCTTTTGAACTTAAGGAACGTGGTCTGGAAGTTTCCCGTCAGGTTGAAGTGCCTATCATCTATAAAGGTAATGAACTTAATACAACTCTTAGGCTTGACTTGCTTGTTAACAATCAAGTAATTGTTGAATTGAAGTCCGTAGAGGAGATGAAGCCAGTGTTTGCAAAACAGCTGCTCACCTATTTGAAACTTATGGATAAGCGGGTAGGTTTGTTGGTAAACTTCAACACAAACAACCTGAGAGAAAGCATTAAACGAATAGTGAACTGACTAGGCAGACAGACATTGAGCCGCAAGGCACAATAAAATCAGTGAGATCAGTGAAATCTGTGTGAAAAACCCATCAGTGTGGGCTAGGAACGAGGCTCACAGACGACGAATAGGGGTCACACAGATGCCACAGATGATAGCGCACCTACGCCGCGCTCCTGCCGAACCCCGGTAGTCATTGCGCCGCAAGGCACAATAAAATCAGTGAAATCAGTGTAATCTGTGTGACATATCAATCGCCGCTGGCAAAAGAAAAATGAAACTTCAGTGAGAAATATGAATCTTAAATACAATACAATATGATTAACGTTATCGGATTAGGCTACATTGGCCTTCCAACCGCCCTTATGATGGCCTCTCACGGTGTTGAAGTCATCGGAACAGACTATAACAAGGAACTAGTAGCGACATTGAACGCTGGCAAAACCACTTTCAAGGAAGATGGCTTGGATGAACTCTTCCAAGACGCACTGAAGGCGGGCATCAAGTTCACCACGGAATACCAGAAGACGGACATGTATATCGTCAGCGTTCCCACACCTTACGACAAGTTCAGCAAAAAAGTAGATGCCTGCTATGTGGTGGCCGCCGTCAAGGACGTGATGAAGGTTTGCCCCAAGGGTGCGACCGTGGTGATTGAGAGCACCGTGAGTCCTGGCACTATCGACAAGTTTGTGCGTCCTGTCATCGAGGCCAACGGCTTTAAGATTGGTGAGGACATCAACCTGGTCCATGCCCCTGAGCGCATCATTCCTGGCAATATGGTCTATGAGTTGCTGCACAACAATCGCACTATCGGTGCCGACAACCGTGAGATTGGTGAGAAGGTGAAGAAATACTATGCCTCTTTCTGCCAAGGTGAAATCGTGGTGACCGACATCCGCACAGCCGAGATGACCAAGGTGGTTGAGAACACCTACCGCGCTGTGAACATCGCCTTTGCCAACGAGTTGAGCCGCATCTGCCGTCACGACAATATGGACGTGTACGAGATCATCCGTATCTGTAACATGCATCCGCGTGTGAACATCCTGCAACCTGGCCCCGGCGTGGGTGGCCACTGTATCAGTGTCGATCCGTGGTTCCTCGTGGGCGACTACCCGCAACTCGCCAAGGTGATTGACGAGAGCATGAAGACCAACGACACACAACCTGTGTTCGTGCTGGAGCGCATTTACGAAATCATGAAAGAACACAACATCACCGACAACCGTCGCGTGGGACTCTACGGCATCACCTACAAGGAGAACGTGGATGACATCCGCGAAAGTCCGACCCTCCAGATGTTGGATATCCAGGAGCGCCACCTTGCCCGTCCACTGAAGAGCTACGATCCTTTCTTCACCGAAAAGGCCCTTCTGCCCAACCAGATTCTCGATTTTGACCAATTCCTCTCAGAGATTGATATGGTGGTCATCATGGTGAAGCACGACCACATCAAGCAAAATTGGGACAAGCTGAAGGGTAAGGTGATTTTGGATTGCCATAATGTTTGCCCGTTGGAGGGGGTGTATCATATATGAACATCTCAGTAGCAGGCACCGGCTACGTCGGCATGAGCATTGCCACGTTGCTGGCACAACACAATGAAGTCACTGCCGTGGATGTGGTCCCCGAGCGCGTGGACATGGTGAACCATAAGAAGTCACCCATCCAGGATGACTATATCGAGGAATATCTGGCCACCAAGCCTTTGAACCTGAAGGCTACCTTGGACCAGGAGACTGGTTATAAAGATGCCGAGTTCGTCGTCATCGCTGCGCCCACCAACTACGACACGCAGAAGAACTTCTTCGACACCTCAGCGGTGGAAGCCGTCATCGACGCTGTGCTGAAGGTGAACCCCAACGCGGTGATGGTCATCAAGAGCACCATCCCCGTGGGCTACACCCGTAACCTCTATGTGAGATACAGAAACAAGGGTGTGAAGCAGTTCAACCTGCTGTTCTCACCCGAGTTCCTGAGAGAGAGCAAGGCCTTGTACGACAACCTCTATCCCTCCCGTATCATCGTGGGTATCCCCAAGATGATGAGCGAGGAGTTTGAAGAGGAGAACGAGGCCATCAAGGCCCTCACCCACCTGGACTGGCTCACAGAGAAGGCCCATCAGTTTGCCGCATTGTTGAAAGAGGGTGCCATCAAGCAGGATGTGCCCGTGCTTTTCATCGGCATGAAAGAAGCCGAGGCCGTGAAGCTCTTCGCCAACACCTACCTCGCATTACGCGTAAGCTACTTCAACGAGCTGGACACCTACGCCGAGGTGAAAGGTTTGGACACCCAAGCCATCATCGACGGCATCTGCCTCGACCCGCGCATCGGCAGCCATTACAATAACCCGAGTTTCGGCTATGGCGGCTACTGCCTGCCCAAGGACACGAAGCAGCTGCTGGCCAACTACGAGGACGTTCCCGAGGATCTCATCCGTGCCATCGTGGAGAGCAACCGCACGAGGAAGGACTTCATCGCCGACCAGGTGTTGAGGATGGCGGGCTACTACACCGAGTCCTCACTGTATGACCAGAGCAAGGAAGCCGACCTGACCATCGGTGTGTTCCGCTTGACCATGAAATCGAACTCTGACAACTTCCGCCAGTCGTCTATCCAAGGTGTAATGAAGCGCGTGAAGGCCAAGGGAGCGAAGGTCATTATCTATGAGCCCACGCTTGAGGACGGCACGACTTTCTTCGGCTCACTGGTCGTCAACGACTTGAAGAAGTTCAAAGAACAGTCGCAGGCCATCATCGCTAACAGATATGATAGCTGTTTGGATGATGTGAAAGACAAGGTATATACAAGGGATATATTCAAGCGGGATTGATGGCTGTAAAAGTTAGCCTCTTATGTCATTCCAGCACGGGTATGTGTGAAGGCGGGAATCTATAAGAGGCGGCTCGAAAAAAAACAAGACCATAATAGACGGCCTCAGAAAGCATAGATTCCCTCTCTCGCACGAGGCCAACGTTGGAATGACATGCTTTCCGAGTCCTGCATAATGAAAACCATATAAAATGAACATATTAGTAACAGGCTCAGCCGGCTTCATCGGTGCCAACCTAGTCAAGCGCCTTTTCACCGAGATGACCGAAGGTACCATCATAGGCCTCGACAACCTCAATAATTACTACGACGTCTCCCTAAAGGAATATCGTCTTAAAGAGCTGGATACATACTACTCTCAACTTAATAACTCTCCACTGACTCTAAACTCTAAACTATCAACTCTAAACTATAAATTCATTCGCGGTAGTATAGCCGATAAAGAATTGGTCGATAAACTCTTCGCCGAGAACAAATTTGACATCGTGGTGAATCTGGCGGCACAAGCTGGTGTGCGCTACTCTATAGAGAACCCTGATGCTTATATTGAGAGTAACATTATTGGGTTCTACAACATCCTTGAGGCTTGTAGGTATCATCCCGTGGAGCATCTGGTCTATGCCAGCAGCAGTTCGGTTTATGGAGGCAACAAGAAAGTGCCGTTCTCGGTTGACGACCGCGTTGACAACCCCGTGAGCCTCTATGCCGCCACCAAGAAGAGCAACGAGCTCTTCGCCCATTGCTATAGCAAGCTCTACGACATCCCCACCACGGGTTTGCGTTTCTTCACTGTTTACGGCCCTGCGGGTCGACCCGACATGGCCTATTTCGGTTTCACCAACAAGCTCCTGAAAGGCGAGACTATCCAAATCTTCAACTACGGCAACTGCCGTCGCGACTTCACTTATGTGGATGACATCGTGGAGGGCATCGTGCGTGTGATGAAGAAAGCCCCCGAACGCAAGACAGGCGCTGACGGCTTACCTGTTCCTGCTTATGCCATCTATAACATTGGTGGTGGCCAGCCGGAGAACCTTTTGGATTTTGTTCAGATTTTGCAGGAAGAATTGCTTCGTGCAGGCGTGTTGCCCAAGGACTATGACTTCGAGGCCCACAAGCAGCTGGTGCCCATGCAGCCTGGTGATGTGCCGGTGACCTATGCCGATAGCACTGCCCTGGAACGTGACTTCGGATTTACGCCGAAGATCACCCTCCGGGAAGGTCTCAGATCCTTTGCCGAGTGGTATAAGAGTTATTTTAATCCTTGATTTCTCAATTGTCAATGATTAACTTTTCACTGTATTTAACCCATAAAGCCTTCGGTTGTATTTAACCCATAAAGCCTTCGCTAACACAACCCCTCTCAATAATTATTTGTATATTTGCAGTGGTACAAACGAGTAAAGATATTATGAGCAAATCTTATCAAGATACACAAAACGAGCCACTCATAGCATCAGAGCCAGCGGCTACATACGGTGTTTCTAGTGCCTCTTATGCTCCCAAAACAGGTACTATCCCAGCCAAGAACGTATTGGCAAACACGATGTCGGTAGATGCCTATTTTGATGAATTGATTTCATTAGTTCATAAGGACTATGCAAATCTATGAGGTAAGAATCAGCTATTCAGCACGAGCTGATATGGAGAGGTTGCGAATCTTTCTGGACGAAATGTTATCGGAAGAAGGAGCAGTCCGCTATGCCAATAATATGCGCGCCGAAATCAAGATGCTTTCAATATATGCAGATTGTTATGGCTGCACTACGTCCAATACGTTGCGTTTAATTCACCCGAAAGCTCGTAGGATGGTGTCACATAATCGTCGTTGGATTTATGTTTATCATATAGAAGAGAAGTATGTGATTGTTGACAGAATTCTTCCTGCTAAAATGAATAAAGGATAGAGAACTATAACGAGCCTAAGATAAATCCGACAGCTCCCTTCTCAGTCGGTTCATTCCGTCAGAGACTTGAATATAATAGTCACCAATCTCCTTTATTCCAAGTATCAAGGCCTCTGGGAAGTGATGGCGAAGCTTAACGATCAAGTCTTTTAGACCTTCTCTGCAACTTGAAGCTTTGAACTCTTTGCAGCATACCACAATGGAACTGCTGTTGTACCCGTCAGGGTCGACATGACGGTCGATGACCTTCACGGGTTTACGGATGTCGATGTTGTCAATGACGAAGCCTTTACTGTTGACGGTGTAGTGGTGTTCGCGGCTTTTCCCGCAGTTATCTATTAAGATGTACTTGATTTGACGCATTTCTTTTGATTATTAAGTAGATGAGTAGATTCAATTTACATAAAAGACATGGGACGTAAGACATAAGACAGAGGACAAGGGACTAGGAAAAGTCCCAAGTCCCATGTCCTAAGTCCCGATCTTACATGATGTGATGCACGCAGGATGAGGCTCCCAAAGCCGTCAGTATGGCAGTAAGGATGCTGATGACGGTCTGGAGGATGAACTTCCAGATTTCCTTCTTGGGATTTGCGTTGGGTTCAGGGTCTTCAGAAATCACAACGGACTTCTTTGAAGCGAATAGCTTCGCGATCAGATTGATGAGTCTTTTCATTGCTTTGAGTGTTTGAAATGAATGTTTGATTAAGGTTGGATGTTGCCATTCTCACCCACGATAATGATCACGGTACCGTCACCGCCATTGGCGTTGAGCTTGATGGTGGCTGGCCAGGCACCGGTGAGGAACACCTCGCCATAGCCACTCAGCGAGGCGATGCGAATGGAAGTGGGATGCTCAGCGGCGTAAGCGCTGATGGCGTCCTCCACCTCGTTGAGGCTCACCTCCGCCCCGGCCACGTAGCGGTCGGCCAGGGTATCGAGAGCCAAACGCAGTGCCTTGCCGTTCACCGAGTAGTAGCGGTTGTTCGGACTGCCGTTGCCCTTCGGGGTGAAAGTCTGGCGAATGGTGCGCAGGTGATACTTCAAGTGCATCTGGATGAGCTTGAAGATGGCCTGACGCTTCAGAGCCGCAGGGGTCTTGTAGGCCTTTGCGGGCATGGTGGGAACGGTGCGGGCGTAGGTGACGCCGTTGCGGGTTACATAGGTGATACCGTCGATAGTACCAGAAGTTTTGCGGCCTAAGCCAACTTGTTTGATTTTTGCCATAAAGCTTTAAAATTTAAATTGTTAATAAAAAGGGTTACTGAATTTTGAGCGCTTGTTCGCGAGTCAGGGCGCAGTACTTGCCGATACCCGAACCCGTCATGATGTTATGACGGTTCTTGCCGCGGCTGACGAAGCTCACGTGGATGAAGTTGGGATAGAGGATGAGCTGGTCGAAGTCAACCTCAGGGTTGGTGAGGATGGTGCGGAAAGCCAGGATGAGACGTTCACGATGACTCCAACTACCTGAAACCTCAGGAATATAGAAGTCCGCAGCCTGTCCCTCCCCATGCTGGCTACGGTGCGAGTGATGGGCGATGATGTCGTTCAAGGCCTTGCAGCGGTAGCCGCTGGTGATGGCCACTGGTAGCTTAAGTGCCTTACGAAGTGGCTCCAAAGTGCCAACGCACAGCGCCTTCAGGTTCTCCACCGCCTCAGCGGGCGGTTCGTTCACGATCCCGTGCTTACGGGCCGTTGCACTCTCAGTGAACTCTCGGAGTTCGAAGTGCGGTGATAATTGAATGTTCTGCATACGCATGATTTTTAATAAGGTGGTACATTTTGTTATTTGGTGAAACCCGCCTTGACCAACTACCCGGGATGTGGTTTCCGTTGGACTTCGAGTGCAAAACTACAACCGGCAAAAGGGTGAAACCATAGAAGAAAACAGCAGATTCTTTCTTTCTGATTTCAGACTAGAAATCAATAACTTACACACTATTTCTGAAAGTAAACATCATTAATTTGAAGGGATATGGACATGGAAAAAGACGAAACGAAGTTTACAATCGAGGGAAATCCCGGTCAGGGAAACACCTTTGTCCACATTGGTACGGCCTATAACGTAAATCCGAATGCTACGGAGGTAAACAACACGTTTAATATCTATTCACGTGAAGAAGGTGATAAGGCTCTCGGTGAGGCTGCTGGCTCGAAGCCGAGAAAGAAACTGAGCAATATGACCCTGCGGGAGATGTTGCAGAATGACCTTATTGATACAGGTAATCTCCAGCGTGATGTGTTGAATTATGCCAGCCGCATCCGGGGTGACTATTTCAATCCGGGTTATGACAAACTATATGAGAAACTGTGGGTCAGGATTGTTGAACACAAGCCCTTCGATGTGGACTTGTATGATCCTGGCAAGCAGGATTGTGCGTACAATCGTAATCTCATAGCTAATGTCATCCATTATTTGGGCGGAAAAGGCTTTTACAAGAAGCCATATAATCAGAGCGAGTTGGCTCGTTTGCTTGAAGGTGACGACCAAAGCCCTATTAGAATAGCTTTGCGCTATGACCCGGAGCCCAAGTATATAAGGGTTGTGGATGAGCTATTGAAGGATTTGAAAGAGGAACACTAAATGACGACTGCTTCTGAGTTAAACAGGCTCCTTCTTTTTTGTGGACATAGTGAAATGGCGGATTTCCTAACCGATAGTCCGCTCAATCGCTATCTCTACAAGCATTTTCTCAATATCTTGCCACAGCATCAGATTGAGACTCCTATGGTGAGTCTGTTCAACGAAATTTACTATCAGGCGGTTCGAGTCGATTACGATGCAACTCCGGGCGTGAACATCGGTGACCGTTATCTCCGCGATACCGAGGTACAGCTCCAGTCACAGCCTGCTGCTCAACTGGTATATTCTGTTGTTTGGGTGTTGTTACACCAAAAGCCTACACTTTCCTTCAATGAAGAGTGTTTTCTTGCTCAGCTCAAGCCTATTGTTTTGAGTAGTGATTTCTATGATTTTGCCGACCGTTTGAGAGTCGAGATGTACTCGCGACAACTCTTGGTTCCGAGCACATTTCCTACTATCACCTGCCCTATCGATGGTCTGCCTAATTTCATCTTACGTGAAGAACCCGACCCAGATATCCCTAATTTAGTCAAGGTAATTCTTCATAGCGACGACTATCAGACAGAGTTCCGTAACTGGAAGGCGTATAGTGACGCGTGGATTGCTGTCACAGGACGCTTTTCGCATGAAGCTATTGAGCGACTTGTTCAGCTTTATAAGACCCCAGCCGACCAAATTCGTCTGGTGGAAATGATACAGAACGCTTGCCCTCGTGAGGATTTGAATAACCATATCCGCTATTTGTCTGAACTTATCGGTCGTATCCGTACAGGAAGGATCGTTGCTAAGAAACAAGGCACAACTGTCGTAACAGACAAACGAATTGAGATGAATGTAGATGTACCGCCTATTAGCGCCCCTCTTTCTATTAACATTAGCATACCTACGGCCCATCAGGTAAACATTAATCCGAATAATGTGAATAATAATGCAGCTGACAACTCATCACAGTCTTAAATTATTAACCCGTCAACTTGGATCGGTCGTAGGACACGGAAGTGACAACCCAATACAACGATTCACATTCAAACCGTATGGCAAGGAGTTGGCAAGGTGTTCGCATACTGTAGGCATACTATAAGCATACTATAAGCATACTTAAGCATACTCTTTTAGTTTGCCAACACTATGCGAAGAGCGAGAGAAGATGCCAACAAAAGTGTGCCTAAACTATCAGTTTTCAACTCTCTAAACTCTAAACTTTAAACTCTAAACTATCAACTTTCAACTAAAAACCGTGACTGACGGGGCGGAGCTGTAAAGAAGAGACGGATCAACTTCAAAATATAACATCGAAAAACACCAAAGAAACGAAGAGAGAATTAATGAAACATTAACGTCAAATTACACGGCAATTAACGTTGAAATAGAATAAGATAACATATAATTCCCGTTAATCTTCCGTATAATTGATCCGTTAATTGGATGTTGAACTTTCAACTTTTAACTCTCAACCAACCTCTGGCTCTAAACTCTAAACACTCAACTCTAAACTTTCAACTATCAATTAATAAAAACCTTTATCTTTGCAAGCAAATGTGAAGCAAATGCTTCGAAAAAGAGTTGTGAAATTGCGTTCATAACTCATTTAGACACCGTCCTTTGCCACCACAAACTGTGACTGACGGGGCGGAGCCGTAGGAAAAGGTGAGGAGGGTGATTTTGGATTGCCATAACATCTGTCTGCTGACCGAAAACGTTTATCATATTTAGTCGAAAGCCAAGAGTCTAGAGGCAACCGACTCTCTCGCCCCTTAACACTTGACTCTTGACAAAGAAGATATGTGTTAATCCGCTCGATACGCGAAGCAAACTTGAAACCAAATGTTATACAGACATTAGAATTTAACAAACAAAACACCGCTAATGATTGGCAGGCGGTACAATTCCACTTCGGATTGACAGAAGGGCTTACACCGTAAAATTACTGTAAAATCAATGTTTGTTGTATATTGAATATTTTTCCGCCATAAAAGAACAAGTTTTTAAGCAAAAGATGACACTAATTGTATCGTGGATAGGTGTTGATTCAAGATCCCCATCATCGCTTTATATTGCAAGTGATAGCAGAATAACATGGGGAAAAAAACATTTTGACCAAGGGAAAAAAGTGTTTGCATGTAAATCTCATCCGGATATTTTTGGTTATTGTGGAGATGTACTATTCCCATTGATGATCCTTAACCAGATTGTCGATTCTATCGATTCGGGCTTGTTATATTCAGCTAATTGGAATTATCGGAAAAAAACCGAAAAGGTCAGGCAGCGCTTGATGGACTCTTTTAACAGGTATCCCCATGAAGTTAATACAATAATGGATGATTCGGTTGAAATAATACATGGAATAAGAGATGATCTTGACTCTTCGTTTCACTGTATGCAGTTGAAATGGACCAGGAAAGAAAACAAATGGCGTTTTAAGGAGTTACCCTTAAAAAATCATTCTTATCAGGTTAAGGTGTCTGGTAGCGGTGCGAAAGATTTCGATAATATTTATAATGAATATAAGAAAAAACCAGGTTTCAAAACGAGCAGAGCTGTTTTTCAGACTTTTTGTGACACTTTAACAAACACACGCGAAAAAACTGTAGGCGGGGCACCTCAACTTGTTGGTCTCTATCGAAAAAAGGGTAGTCCTGCTATGCTGTTTGGAATAATCAATAATGGTCATCGCTATTTTGATGGGTTACAAGTTGATAATTATGAACGGGAAAATCTAAATAAAGTTGAATGGAGAAATGATTTATTTGAACGATGTGACGGGAAAAGAAAGAAAATTTTATCGGGTGCTCAGAGGCAACCCCATATATAGAGAAGCAACTCCCCTCGCCGCGCTTTTCTAACTATTATTTCATGCGGTGCGAGTGGCTAAACGGGGCTCGTGTTGTAGGCACGAGCTCCCGTGAGAGGGGTAATGTTTATAGGTTGTAACATCGTTCAATTGTTGCTTTAGCGGGATCGTTTCAACTAACAGCCTTGAATTACGACCTCTAACGTTCCCTTACCTTAAAAAGACGGAAAAATTCATCAAAACAATTTCACTGAACATGCAAAACTCCGACATACACGAAGTCCCTTCGCTCATCTCAAAAGACGCTTCCACAGCCATCAAAGGCTTGCTGATGCTTCTAATTGTCTTTGGGCATACAGCAATGCTGACTACAGTCTTTGCCACAGGTAATCGTACCTTCTTTTGGCATTGGCTCTATTCCTTTCATGTCTATGTCTTTTTGATATTGCCATTTATCTATGGGTATAGCAAAAAGAGTCATGCTTCAGACAAACCGACAGGGGGGTGTAAATACATTGATATACAACAAGTTAAGAATGATTTAGGACGTAATCTTATCAAAATCGGTGTTCCCTATTGTTGGTTCTTCTTGTTTTCGGCCATCGTTTTTGTCACAGTTGGTGGGGGTCAGTTTGACCTTAAAGGAATGTTGTATGCATTCTTCTTTGGGAACGAGCCATTGATGGGCATGTATGTTGGTTTTAATTTTTTATGGTTTTTACCGGCCATATTGGCGTTGATGACACTTAAAAGTATATACTATAATTCCAACAAAACGGTTAAGATTATAATTATTGGCATTTCGCTCATATTATGGACTCTATCTTTGTTTAAGGTAGCTGATAGATATACTATTGGAAACTATGTTCCTTTTTCTGTATCTCAAGCTTTCTATTTTATCCTTCTAGGTTTGGTTGCAAGATATATTGTAGAGAAACGATGGCCGAAAAAATATATCATACCTGTGATTATACTATTAATTGGTTTGATGACGTATTTGTTGTATATACTATGTTACCGAATAGATATTCATACAATAATTAGTCTTCATACTATTATCAGGTTGTTTTTGCCAATTCTGATGTTTCTTTTTTTGTACTATATCCAAAATATACTGGTAAAATCAAAAATATTGAATTTTATCGGAACCTATTCTCTGCAAATCTATCTGGTACATGTGTTTGTCATTAATGCTCTTGTGGTATTGTTCACACATTTTGCGGAACAAAGTATCGGTCTTGGATTGGTCGTTTATGTGTTGGCCTTGGCTATCAGTTGCGGATTGGCATGGTTGCTGATGAAAATGCCAATCATCAATAAGGTGCTATTTCCAACCAATCATAAGTGATGATTGATGTTATATGAGAATGATTGATTTTATATAGGTATTTCAGTAACCTATGAATGACAAAAGATTCAATTAATGTTTGATTATTTAAAAAAATATACCAGGTCAACAAAAGCAAAGCAAGTTTTCGGTTTGTATTCCGTCAATCTAATTGCTATGCCTTTGACTTTGGTAACGAGCATTCTCTTGGCTCGTTATCTTGGTCCTGTTAAGTATGGCAACTACAAGTTTATCATCAATATTTGTAGTTTGTTAGCTGTGATAGTGAATGTGGGACTTTTTCAATCTGCAAGCAGGGCGTTGCTATTGAACAACGACAAAAAGAAAAGCGGCGAAATCTATGGTGCTACTTTTTTCTTAACTCTGTTCTTGTCGTTGGTTATGTCTATCGTCTTGGGAATAATCGCTGTCTTTTATGATGATGCTGAAACCAAATCGGGACTTATTGCTATTTTACCATTTGCTTTCGTATTTCTTTTTATTAGGATTACAGAGGTTATGTTACGGGCAGACAACAAAATAAACCTGCTGTCACAATTCAAAATCGGTTCTCCTTTATTGTATTTGCTGGCAATATTATTGTTGTTTTTCTTAATTAAGACCTATAGTGTTAACCATGTGATTTGGGGCTATGTTTTTTCACAAATTATTTGTGTTGTATATTTAGTGTTTCGGTTAAAAGTTTATTTCAGCAACTTGAAGACTCAACTTCATGAGCTGTGGGCTTTGAACAAATCATATGGTTTTCATGTTTATATAGGTTCGTTGTTCTCAATAGGTATTTCATACTTGAATCCTGTACTTGTAGGTTTATTTTCATCAAATAACACAGGGGTAGGGTTTTATTCCATCGCAATTGCCATAACATCACCACTTGCTATGATTCCCGTAACGGTGGCTACTGTATTTTATCGCGATTTCACAGATAAGGATAATGTTCCCAAAAAGGTGTTGTTGACAACAATAGGGTTGAGCATTGCAGCATTGTTGCTTCTTTGTGTAATAGTCAAGCCTTTTGTGAATATTTTCTACGGGAGTGAATACGATGTGGTTATTCCATTAACGTTAATTGCTTCTATTGGTACGTTGTTTTATGGCTTTGGCGATTTTTATAATTATTTTTTTAGTGCGAATGGGAAAGGGAAATTATTAAGAAATACTTCCATAATAGTTGGTACGGGGACTCTCCTAACCAACCTGTTATTTGTTCCCAACCATGGAGCTTACGGAGCAGCCTTTGCTAAAGTAGCAGGAGGATTAATTTATTTTACAACTATGCTCTTTTTTTATTATAAATTGAAAAGAAAACAACATGATTAAGCGTTTAAATACAGGTTCCAGACTCTTATTATATGTTTATTTTGGTCTGTTGATTATATATGGGGTTTTCTCTTGGCAGTACGCTATTTTTCGTCAAAACTCTCCTGTTCTTCTTTATATGAAGTTTTTATTAATCCCAACAGGTTTCCTAATAGCTTTTGCTAATGGCTCTTTCATTGTTAATCATTTTAAAGTTGTTGGAAGCGTTGTTATTATTTCCATATACTTTTTTGGAGTATTTGTTCTAAAAGCAACGAGTCTTTATCAAAATGTTTGTTTGGTATGGTGTGCTTCTTTCATAATAGGATTCTTATTGTCATATTTCACTCCTTTTAAGGATAAAAGCATTTCTTTTTGGTCATTGGCCTACATATTATTTCCTGTTGCTGTTTATTATACCCTAGTGCACAGAGGAGATTTTTCATACGATAACATGATGACAAATTCTGAAGGGAATTGGATAGACAACAATGTAATTATGGTAAACCTAAGTCTGCTGCCTTTTGTGTTAATGAGAGGAAAGAGATTTGTCAGCAACATAGCTATTATTTTGGTTGTTGTGTGTGCCATTATTTCAGTTAAACGAACAATATTAATCGCTACGTTTTTAGTGCTTGTGGTTTATTTCTTTTATAGAATGACACAAAAGAATCGCAAATACATCGTTTTCAGATTGTTATTGCTTATTGTAGCAATTATTGGTATGTTTTTCTTACTGAAATATATAGATGCAAGGATGAATGGGGGTGAATTATTTGAAAGGTTACAAGGGAGTTCGATGAAAGATGATAGCAGCGGACGATCTGGCATGTATGAACAATATTTTGCCGCAATCATGTCTTTTTCACCAAAAGAAATGCTTTTTGGCATAAACACAATGGACTCCAGTTTTACTGGTAATGTTCATAATGATCTTATGTATGTGGTTTTCCATTATGGGCTTGTTGGGCTGGTTTTGTTTTTGATAATAATGATTCGGATAATTGCCACATCGTTTCAAATAGTTCGTTCAAATTGTTTGGGTCAAAATATTTCTTTATCGTGTTTGACCGCTTTGGTTATTTTGATAGTTTGTGGTTTTTTTAATTGCTTTATAACTTCTGATAGTTACACTTATTTGATGCTTTTCTTTGGATATGCTGTAGGAAAATATCAATTTGTACAAAGCAATATTTATTACTAAACTACTACTATTGCGATAAAATTTAAAGTTATTTTATTGTACAATTCTTGTTTTTTTATACTTTGATTATGAATATGTTTGAATTACTAATTGAAAAAACGCGCAATATTAAACTCTGTCCATATTTCAAATCGAGAAATTACAAAACGAATATAGTATATTAAACAACAACAAGTTATAGTAATATTTTAAAAAAATTAACGCATTAATACTATATTACCAAACCTATTATAAATAAAAACTAGTTTACACAATAATGAGTGGTTTTTCTTTGAATAAGATGAACGAAAGGCTTTTCTTTTCCAAGTTTGTATTCTTACCAATCAGTGGTTGCATCAATCTTTTTTTGCATTTTCATCCAGCAAAACGGGCTTTGAAGAGAGCAACAAAGGAATGTATAAAACGAAGTGTGAATCCTGAGGTTGCATTAAGGAGTTTTTTGGAGCAAATCAAGGATGTGCCTTATTATAAGGATATTATTATCAAGAACAGCATTGATATTGATGCGACTGATATATATACCGAAATGCTTAAGTTTCCCCTGCTAAAACGAGAGGAAATCATCGCCAATTATGACCAAATTATTAACAAGGAGTACAAAGGAGTCACACATCAAATTGGATCGAGCGGAACAACAGCAACAAGTCTGGTGTTCCCATGTCCTTTAGAGAGACACACCAAACTTGAAGCTATTTGGTGGAGAAGTTGGATGAGCCTTGGCATTAAGTATAACTCTTGGATGGTATGGTTTGGCGGCAAAGTGATAATTCCCATTGAACAAACACATGGGCCTTATTATAAAGTGAATCTTTCCATGAAACGAGTGATGTTCAGTGCTTTCCATTTGACCGCAGATACCATTCATGAGTATCACCAATCACTTGAACGAATGCCAATTGAATGGATTCATGGTCACGCCCATAACATAGTTCTGCTTGCCACTTTAATTACAGAGAACAAGCTGGAGAAGTTGGAGCATATAAAGTTCATTACAACGGGGGCGGATAGCCTGTTTGATTGGCAACGAAAACTCATTCAGGAAGCGTTTCCCAATGCGATTATTCGACAAGTTTATGGACTGACGGAAGGCGTTGCTAGTATTTGTGAAGATATCAACGGTGAATTGAAGGTAGATGAAGATTTCGCATATACCGAGTTTATTCCACTTGATGAGAATAATCCTGATTTGTGCAAAATTGTGGGAACTGGGTTTAATAATCCAGCATTCCCAATGATTAGATATGAGACAGGTGACTTGGCTACGGTAAAAACCGATGAAAACAAAGTGCGGCATATATTGCAAATTGATGGTAGAACGGTCGATTCTATCAAACTACCGAATGGTCGTCGTATTAGTTCTACGAGTATGACCAATTTCGAATATACCCAACAAGTCAAGGAAGTTCAGTTTTATCAGGAAGACCTTTACAATATTTATGTTCGTATTGTGAGAAGACCAGGATATGATGAAAAGGAAGAAAAGAAAGTGATAGCTTCTATTCGTGAACGACTTCCCCAAGAAGTTCAAATTCATCTTGAATATGTTGATAAGATAGAGAGAACTAAAAACGGGAAGATTCGATACATCATTTCAAATATCAAATGACATGAAAAGTTTGACAGTATTGGATAGGCTTCCTTACCGGATTCTGTGTTGGGAACAAGTGGCGCGGAAGCATTACTATAAATACTTCGGAAAGTGTAAAGATAAGCGTCTTTCCAGTCATATTCCGTTGAGTTTTTCTCTCAAGGATAGACTTGAATTCATAATTCCTGATATTGGTGGTTTCATTGTTGAAGAAAATGAAGCAAATAGAATTATCGCATCTGCTGATAAAGCTTTGGCTGGAATTTACAATCTATTGGGTTCTGGCGACGTGACGATTAATCCCATACGGTGGAATTATGATTTTGTGTCTCAATATGAATGGAAAAACCAATACTATGATGATTACGATCAGATAAACATCGCATCTAGTTCTGATGTGAAAAAGCCCCGAGAGCTTAGTCGTTCGCACCACATGTTGCATTGTGCCATAGCTTATTGCATCACAGGGGAGAGGAAGTATGCCGATTTGATCATTGACCAGATTCTTGACTGGAATCAACACAATCCTTTGATGTATAGCATCAATTGGGGTTGTCCTATGGACGTGGCTATCAGAGCGGTCAATTGGATTTGGGCATTAAGGCTTATTTCAGATTATGAAAGGGTTTTAGAGTATGATAATCTTTTCTCCAATTTATTGTACAAACATGGTTGGTTTATTTATCGCAATCTGGAAAAAAGCTTGTATAACAACCAGAACCATTACCTAAGCGATGTGTTAGGGTTGGTTTTCATGGGTGTTTTGTTTAAAGACCAAGACCGTGAAGCAAAACAGTGGTATGAGGAAGGAAGAAGAGAGATTTACAAGGAGTTGCGATACGAAATTCTGCCTTCGGGTGTCTCGTATGAGAAATCGACGGGCTACAATCGTTTGGTCTTGGAAATATTTCTTCATACACTATGGCTACTCGAACATAATGGTGAGGTTCTTCCTTTGGATATTAAACAAAGGATGCGCAATATGTTCGACTTTATTTTGCACACCATTCAGCCGGACGGCAATACTCCCATTATTGGGGATCAAGACAATGGTCGTATACTGCCATTCGGAACGGAAACGGTCACGGATTACCGTTATTTAATGTCGATTGCTGCTATGTTGTATCATAGTAGTAATTATACTTCCAGCTCCAATGGTTATAATATTTATTGCGCATTGCTCGGGGGTCACAATAGCAAGTCATTATTCCCTGAAGTGACAAACAGCAATAATCAAGTTGTCTCCGTCGCTTATCCTGATGCGGGCTATTTTGTGTTTCGAAATAACGACTATTATGTATTATTTAACTGTTCGGGGAAAGGGAAATATCCCGAACTATCTAATGGCACCCACACGCACAGCGATCTATTGTCATTTGTATTATGCTACAAAGGACAACCTGTTTTTTGTGATTCGGGTAGCTATCAATATTCTGGAAATTCAAAAGAAAGGTTGAATTTTAGGAGTACACGACAGCATAATACTATTACGGTTGATGGCATGTCGCAACACGATATAAAGGAAAAACAGTTATGGGACTTTCCTAACAATGCAATGCCAGTGATACATGGATGGCAACTCGGCAATGAAGAAGATTTTGTAGAAGCTTCTCATAATGGTTATGAAAGATTAGCATCACCAGTGACCCATCTCCGCAAATTGGTTTTGAAGAAAATGGATAATGAAGTACAAATAGAAGACATAATAACAGTTAAAGGTGACACTAAGCACCATTTAGAGTCCAATTATTACCTTGACGACGCAGTGGAGGTAAAGCAAACTGATGAAAAAACAGTTCAATTGCTTGTGAATGGGGTCATCCTTGGTGTCTCGTTTGAGTCAACGGAACCGATAAAACTGGTAGTTGAAAAAGCAAGAATCTCTAAGTCATATGGTACAGTAAACGACACTAAGCGCATCAGTCTGACGGTTGAATCCAATAGGTCTTTTTCGATTAATACTACTATAAAATAATAAGACAATGAGTAAGGTTAAGTATGTTTATGTTAGCCCTTTGCGATATGATGGCGGAGTGTATCAAACTCAAATTATCGATTGGCTGAAACTATATGGGCAATATGGGTTAGATTTTGAGCTTATACAAATGTTTTCATTGGGTTATTTGCGTCAAGGAGACTATTGCAAGACACAAAAGCAAGCAATCCAAAAGGCGGCAGGGGCTAATGTATGCTTCTATTATACCCTTCCACCCGCAAAAATTCTGCGAAAGTTAAACAATTGGATCTTTTTTCGCAGGATGAAAAAGCGTTTGAGTGGAAATGAAAAACTAGTGGTTTTCTCGCGTGCAGACATCGGCAACGAAATGGCTTACATGAAACAGAGGTTGTCAGGGAAAGTTGTATATTATTACGATTTGAGGGGAGCCACTGTTGCTGAAAGATTTCATGGGGTTCAGTTACGAGAAGCCTTTTCTTTACTTGAGTATCATAAATTGGCTGATGTAGCATATTCAGAATATCTGTGTCAACATGTTGCAGATAAGATATTTGTGGTGTCAAATGCCCTGAAACAGTATTTTATAGCAAATTATCACTCATCTGAAGAGAAGTTTGTACTGTATCCATGTCTTTCGTCATGTAAAAAATTCTATTATGACGAGGACTTGAGGGAGCGTATAAGGCAACAACTGAATTACAACAGTCAAGATGTTGTATTTACTTATTCTGGTGGCATTTACAATTCCTACCACAAGCCAGATACATTTATTAGGTTGTTTAAACGCCTCAAATTATTGGAAGTAAACGCCAAGTTGTTGATTTTGGTTAAACAATCTACACCCGATTTTGAGGAAATGGTGAAAAATGATATATTGCTCAAAGGGTGTGTTACCGTTAAAGAGTCTGTGCCCAATAGCGAGGTAGTCAACTATTTGAATGCTGCCGATTACGGTTTCCTTCTTAGAGAAAACATTACATTGAATAATGTGGCCTATCCCAGCAAATTTGCTGAATATATGCTATGTGGACTACCTACCATTATTACAGCTTCATTATTTGATTGTAGCGAATATTGCACGGAGCATCATTCGGGCTATGTGCTGACAAACGAGGTCTATGAGCATATTGACGATAGTGATTTTACGCCTTTATTCTCCCAGCAATTTGATAGGAGGCATATAGCAATTGAGGCAGAGAAATACTTGTCAAAAGAAAGCCAAGCAGAAAAAATTGTAGCCCAACTTAAACTAGAATAGAGTCAACAATTATTTATCAATTTAATTATGCAAACTATATCGTATTATTTACAACACCCACAAGATGTTGCTTTGAGGTTTTTGACTCGATATGCTTCTTGGTTGCCAGATGAAACCTACCTAAAATGGAAGTTTCGTCTAACAATGGGATACAAGTTAAACTTGGAAGAGCCTAAATCATATAGCGAAAAATTGCAATGGATGAAGTTATATGACCGACGCCCCGAATACACAATCATGGTTGATAAGGTGAAAGCAAAAGAGTATGTGGCTTCTGTTTTGGGAGAGCAGTATATTATACCCACTCTCGGAGTATGGGATGACCCAGATAAAATTAATTTTGATAATTTGCCCAACCGATTTGTGTTGAAAGTAAACCATAATAGTGGTACAGGAATGTATATTTGCAAGGATAAGGCTATTATGGATGTGGATAAAGTGAAAAAAGGACTCCGTAAAGGCTTAAAGGAGGATTATTATAGGTACAATCGTGAATGGCCATATAAGAACGTACCACGACGTATACTGGCTGAGCAGTTCATAGAACCAGCACCTGGTATGAATGATTTGCCGGACTACAAGTTTTTCTGTTTCGATGGGAAAGTGAAAGCGTTATTTATAGCAACAGACCGCAGTAAGGGAGATCATGAAACACGTTTCGATTTTTTTGACGCGGATTTCAATCACCTACCATTTACAAACGGTCATCCTAATGCAACAATAACACCCGAGAAGCCGAAAATGTTTAAGGAAATGAAAGTGTTAGCTTCAAAACTATCTGAAGGGATTCCGCAAGTTCGAATTGATTTTTACGAAGTGGGTGATAAGGTTTATTTTGGTGAAATGACTTTTTTCCATTGGAGTGGTATGATGCCGTATGAACCCATCGAATGGGACTACAAGTTTGGGGAATGGTTGAAATTGCCACAAAAATGTAATTAAAGTGTTATTGTTTTTATAGTAAAAATAGTTGGTTTTATTTATACGTCATTCCTCTTTATCTCGTATTAATGGGGCTTCAATGAGTTAAAAAGAATGGCGGCTTAGCCGAACAGACGAAGCCTCATTTGGTTAATTATGCGTATTTCGTATATTCTAGACACTTTCGGCGGCGGCGGCAAGGAACGCCGTTGCCTGCAGGTTATACAAGGCTTAAATAAGGAAGGATACAATGAGATCCAAGTAATCATTATTAATGACAGGGTGGCTTACAAAGAATTGTATGAGACCTCAGCCAAGATTGAAATTATCGATAGGAAAAACAAAGGTTTGAATCAATTCCAAACAGCAAGGTCTATAGCGAAGTTGTTAAAAGCCTTTAGGCCTGATATTGTTCAGGCTTGGGGGGTAATGTCTGCGGGAATGGTGCTGATGGTAAAACCGTTTATGAAATTTACATTCATGGTATCGTATGTTGCTGACGCAGATGTTCCAACAGGTCCTAATGCTTTAATCAATAAGATTTGTAATCGTGTATGTGATAAAATAATATCAAATTCCCAAGCGGGTTTCAAAGCCTATAGTACTCCATTGTCAAAAGCTGTTTTAATATATAATGGCTTTAATGAAGCGCGTTTTAATAATGTTGTCGACAAAGCCAAGAAGAAAAAGGAGCTAGGAATAACAACTGATTTTGTTGTTGCCATGGTTGCTGCATTTTGGCAAACAAAAGATTGGCAGTGCTATATTGATGCTGCAAAAATAATAATAAAAACACGGCATGATATTACATTTTTAGCTGTTGGTAAAGGCCCTCAATGGGATTTCTACAATAACCAAATAGACGAAGGGGAAAGGAGATTAATTAAAATGCTGGGTAGGAGGGATGATGTTGATGAGATTTACCAAGTTTGCGATTTAACAGTTTTAACGTCATTTCATGGTGAAGGTGTTTCTAACTCAATCATGGAGTCAATGGCTTGGGGGGTTCCTACGATAGCAACCAACAGCGGTGGAACGCCAGAAATAATAGAAAACGGAGTAAATGGAAAACTCATTGATAATCAAACGCCAGTTGCTGTCGCATCAATGATTACTAATTTGATAGATAATTACAACGATCTTTCACAGATGGGGGAAAAAGCATTTCAAACCATTAAAGATAAATTTTTGTTACAAAGGATGACAAAAGAGTATATTGAATTATATCAAAACATTGATTATGAAAATTTATGAGAGGCTAAAAAGCAATCGGTTCATTAGAGGAATTCATTTCTTTTATCGAGATTACTTTGGTTCTTGCAAACGTAGTCGTTTTGGGTTTATTGGCGAAAATGTGACATTGATGCCTCCACTACGTATTGATAAACCTCAAAATGTGTTCTTATTTGGGGACAATGGGTTAAGGAATGCTGACATTATGGTTACTAATGCCCGTTTTATCATGAAACCTCATTCGGGGGCTGCTGAAGGCTTACGGGTTACAACTGGAAACCATGCAATGATAGTTGGTCGTTTCTATCGTTCAATAACAGAACAAGAGAAGCCAAAAGGACTAGACAAAGATGTTGTAGTCGAATCCGATGTTTGGATTGGGAGAAATGTGACGCTTTTATCTGGGGTTACAATTGGGCGAGGGGCAATTGTCGGGGCGGGTGCTGTGGTTCATAATAGTATTCCCCCGTATTGTGTTGTTGGAGGAGTTCCAGCAAAGCCCATTAAGTTTAAATGGACAATTGACCAGATATTGGAGCACGAATCTGTCCTTTATCCTGAAGGTGAACGTTTTTCAAGAGAAGAGTTAGAAAAGATATTTGCTACGACGAAAACCAAGATATAAGAAAAACACAAATGCAAAAAGTCATTATCAATTCCCCCTCTTTAGACCCCTCTAAAAATGTTAGTGGTATTTCAGCGGTGGTTCAGTTCATTATGAACCAAAACGCTCATGCCAACTATATTCATTTTGAAATTGGAAGGAAAGATGACGAACATGGTGGCATGGAGCGAATAAAAACCATTTTTAATTCTATAAAAGAGTGGAAAAGGTTGCTCAAAAACCATCCAGATGCGCTGGTTCACTTCAATTTTGCGTTAACTAAGTTGTCCATCATCAGGGATTCGTTGTATATTCATTTTGTGAAAAAGAACAAATTGGTGGTGCATCTCCACGGGGGTAACTATTTATTTGCTGATGATATGCCTTTCTACATCTCTTGGTTGCTGAAACGACTGTTCAAGAAAGACATCGCTTTTATTGTGTTAAGTGACAAAGAAAAAGAGCGTATCATAGAGAAATACCATGCCAAAAAGGTTTTCACACTTCCTAACTGTGTGGATTTATCGGAGGCGAAAAACTTTGAACGTCATATTTCTCATGAGCACTTGACACTTGGTTATATTGGTCGAATTGCAGAAACAAAAGGAATGAAAGAACTACTTGAAGCTTGTACGACACTGAAAAAGGAAGGTTTTCCGTTCAAATTGATCATTGCAGGCTCCGAAAGAAACGGCAACGTGTTGACAACGCAATTCCAAAATGCGTTGGGTGACAATTTTGAGTACGCAGGCGTAGTTTCTGGAGCTTCCAAAACGCAGTTCTTCAAAGCCATAGATGTTTTTATGCTACCGTCTTATTTTGAAGGATTGCCCATTTCATTGCTTGAAACGATGGGTTTTGGATGTGTGCCGATTACCACGGATGTTGGTTCTATCAATACAGTGGTTCAAGATGGAGAAAACGGTCTGTTTGTTCGTGTAAAAAACAGTGAAGACATCGTCAATCAAATCAAGCGGTTGGTATCCGAAAAGAGTTTGATTGAAAAACTAAGTCTAAACGCCCGTCAAACTATCTTTATGAAATTCGATCCTAACCTATATATGGCGAAACTGCAATTGATTTATGAATCATAATTTAATGCTGCAACAATGGCTCAAGAACTAAACTCCCTATACTATCGGTTGAGGATGATTCCTTCCAAAATGGTACGAAAACTGCGTTTTTGGAAATATAGAATCATGGGGTACGATATTCATCCTACAGTTAGAATGGAAAGAAACCTAAACCTTGATCGTATAAATCCCAAAGGAATACACATTGGAAGAGATACTGGAATTACTTCAAGAGTAACTATATTATCACATCGAGTTATTCCACATGTGTATTTTGATAAACATGGAAATGAACGCACCAAAACTACAGGCATTGTGTGTGACACCTATATAGGACATTCTTGTCTTATTGGAACAGGTGCAACCATAATGCCAGGCGTTCGCGTTGGCAATTATTGTGTAGTTGGAGCTGGTGCTGTGGTGACCAAAGATGTGCCCGATAATACCATTGTTGCGGGTAATCCGGCTAGGGTGATAAAGGAGGGGATTGAGTTTGATGGGAGGAGGATATGATAGGACATTAATGGTCAAAGACTTGCGAGAGTGTTGCTGTTGAATGTCGCAAGAATGCAGGTTTAATAAAAAATAATTAGATATGCTTAGACAATTAAACAAACTATTGACGTTGACTGGAAAGTCAGGTAAAAATTACGACTTTGACTTATGGTCATTCGATGACTTCAACGATGTAAAGGGTGCTTTTGAAGGATCTGGACTATACGTTTTCACGAGAAGATACTTGGCCAGTAGTAAATATAAGCACGAACGTATCTATTTAGGAGAAACAGGTGACTACAAAACACGTTTTGACAACCATCACAGAGAGCCGTGTATAAGAAAACATGGAGCAAACTGCATAGGCTTGTATCCTATGCCTCGTTCGACGGAAAAACAACGCAAAGATGCAGAGAATGACCTGTTGGAGGCATATGATTTTCCGTGTAATGATCAGAACAATTAGTTGATGTCTTGTCAATAGAATTAAAATAATTAAGATAAGACTATGTCAACACAGAAAAATCAGCATTATGTGCCAAAGTTTTATCAGAGGTTTTTCTCGGTTGACGGTAGTACGATAGGTGTGTTTCTGCCTGAACAACGGAAGAAGATAGATGCAGCACCAATAAAGTATCAAGCCAGCGAGGATTATCTTTATACGAAGGATACCAAGAATCCTGATAATGCAGAAGCTGCCTTAGGGAGTTTAGAGGGACCAGCGAAGTTGGTGATTGAAAAACTGCTGCATAATCCACCTGAAACTTTGACGAAAGAGGAAGAGTATATGCTCTATGTCTTTGTGTTGTTGCAGTTAGGACGCACTTTGGTTCCAATGGAGATGCTTCAGCAGGCTGCGGATATGATGGCTCAACAGGTATTGAAGGAGGACAAAAAGATACACGACAAGAATGGAGACAAGAAATATGATGAGATTACCGACGAAATCATCGACAATATAAAGCTGAACATAGCAAACCTTGGTGCATTATCTGTTTATACCCATTTGCAACTAATACCTTCATGTATAGACTTGATGAATGAGTTCAAAGTACTGGTAAATCGCACAAAGGTTGGTTTTGTCACGAGCGATAATCCGGCTTGTTTGTACAATATGTTTTTGGAGAAGGTTGAGCATATTAACATGGGTATGGGATGTAGAGGTGTCATGTTCTATCTGCCTCTGAACGTAGACAGGGCGGTTCTCTACTATGATTCGAAGGTGTATAAGTGTGGGAACCGACGCCAGAAGGTGGTGCAGGTGATAAGTGAACAAGACGTGATGGAATTGAATAAACTAACGGCTGTGAATAGCAGAATGTTGTTTTTCTTTAATCCTGTAAGGACAAATGTCTTTGAGTTGGAACGAATGGCTGCACAAAAAGCGCGCTTTGTGGTGAAGGAAAAGATAAAGGAAATATCAGGAGTAGATGTAACATCAGGTAATCCGATTGTTGGAATGCATCATATGGGTATCAGTTGTAAGCTAAAGTTAAGTTTTTTAAAATATCTTCCTACATATAATGCCAAGACAGCAAAGACATTTGACCCAAGAACGGATTTGTATCGAGAAATTGTCTATTACAAGGATGATCTTGAAAAGAAGTTCACGGAAGATATAAAGTCAATGAAAACCAAGAAAAACGATGGGAATGAGCTCGGAATTGCGTCGAAGGAGCACCTATCATGAGCAAGCGGCTTGCAGTAAGGTAGACAAGGTGGAGAAAGAAAAGAATTAAGGACACTAATGATTGTAATAAAAACGACGAGAAATCGTTATATTTGAAATATGGATGTTCCATTTACCATATCAGCGAGAACAGCCAAGCTTATTGGCATGGAGAATTTTGCCAATGCAGAAGGAGCCATTGTAGAGCTTGTTAAGAACGCATACGATGCTGACGCGGAGATATGCGTAGTGGCCGCTGACATAAGGGAAACAAAGGAAGGGTCTCGGATCTTTATCATTGATAACGGGACGGGAATGACTGAGGAAACCATTCTGCGTCATTGGATGACTATTGGAACAGACGATAAACTACTCAATGCCAGAACCAGTGGCAAACTTAGGGTGAAAAGTGGTGCCAAGGGCATTGGAAGGTTCGCTCTGAATCGTCTCGGCATGAAAGCCGAGATGATTACTTTTACTAAGGATGCCGAATCTCAAGGTCATAAGTGGTTTGTTGATTGGTCGATGTTTGACAAGGCAGAGATACTGTCGGAGATAACCGCCTCGGTCAGCGATTGCAATCATGAAGAAGCAAGGGCTACGTTTGAAGAATATGGTTTGAATAAGTTGCCTATTGCCAAAGAGCTAGACTTTGATCATTTTCAAGGCACGGCGCTTTGCATATCCAATTTGAAAGATAACTGGACAACAGAAGAGTTGAATAGTTTGCTGATGAATCTGGAGATGCTGGTGCCCGAACACATGAAATCACTATTCTCCTTATATCTGTACAACCTGCAAGACCTATCGTGGAGCGGCGAAGTCACCCCGACTGAATATTCTGACTATGACTATAAGGTTGCCGCGAAATTTGACGGCGTGAGAACGATTCATGTCTTTCTTGAAAGAAATGAGCTCAATGTGTCGCTACTTGAAACAAAATATGCAAGTGTTTTCAAACGTAAGTCTATGCAAATCAGTCCGTATAGACTTGAAGATTTCCATGCGAAAACAATTGAAAAATCTATAGAAATCAATGAAGCGGTTTCGTCTGAACTTCTATCCAATGTTGGCTCTTTTTCTTTCACTTTTTACTTTATCAAGAACACCATTTCTGACGACAGAGACAGGGATGGTGCCAAGAAATATCCTTATAACCAAATTGACAGTGCGGCACGAAAGAGGTGGTTGGAAAAATTTGGAGGGGTGAGAATCTTTAGGGATGATTTCAGGGTGAGACCGTATGGTGAAAATGGTAATGACTGGCTGGACTTAGGCCGCAGACAAGCCCAAAGTCCGGGCGGAGCTGGACAGAAGTTGGGTGGTTATCGAATACGCCCGAATCAGATTTCGGGCGTAGTAAACATCTCGCGCTTGACCAACAAAGCTTTTGAGGACAAGTCAAGTCGTGAGGGAATACAAGAGAACGACGAGTTTCAGGTATTCAAGAACTTGCTGATACAAATTATTTCAGTGTTTGAAGAAGACCGTAACTATGTTATGTACAATTTGGCCGACCAGTACAGGATAGAACATCCGGTCACCATAAAGGCCCGTGACATTGCCAAAGAAGCGATGTCGGAAAAAGGCGATGGCCAATCGGAAGAAGCCTTAAAACTAAGAACCCTTGCTGAGAGTTATCATTCGTTGGAAGAGGAACTCGATGCAAAGGAAGCGGAACTGGCTATGATACGTGGACTAGCGAGTATGGGAATTTCCGTTGCCACATATACCCACGAACTTAGGAGCGTGATGTTACGCCTGATTCCAAGAAATGATCTTTTGAGGACAATATTGACAAAGTATCTCCCACTAGAACAGTTTGATGGTATGAGGTTCAATAATCCATACAAGGAACTGGACACCATGAAGGGAGAAGATGAAAAACTTTATAATTGGTTGCTATACTCGCTCCACTCTATACAACGCAGCAAACGCGATTGGAAGGAGATTAAACTCTCTGAGTATTTTAAGGATTTTGCCAAAGCGTGGGAGCCGAGCCTTTCGAAGAAAAACATCAAGATAATTCCTTCAATTATTGGTATGGAAGACGCGCGTATAGATGCATTTGAAATGGACTTGGATAGTGTCTATAATAATTTTGTTGCAAACTCCATTAATGCCTTCTTGAAGTCCTCGGAATTAAACAAGGTCATCAAGTTGAATGCAATCAACGACCACGGTTATGCAGTAGTTGATTTTTTGGACAATGGCTGTGGCTTGGCATCGGAGTACAAGGACAATCCCGAGGTTATCTTTAATGCATTCGAGACATCCATCGTGGATAACAAGAACAACAAGATAGGTACGGGCATGGGTTTGTTTATTGCCAAGGGTGTTATGGACAAATTTGACGATTCTACTATAGCCGTACTTCCTGTTGAAAAAGGATTTGGTATAAGAACAATTTTTAAACTGAAAAAGAAATGATCAAGGTTATTTATATAGACGAAGAAGAAGGATGGCAGTCAACCGCTTATGCTGCTCTTTCGGACAAATATGACATACATATCCCTGAAGTGTTGCCTCAGAATATATCAGATATTTGGAATGATGTGCGAGGCTCGGAAGTGGCTGTTATAGATTTCCGTCTTAATGAAAACGGAATCGTGGGGTATACAGGCGATGATGTTGTGCGGGAGATACATAAGCACAATAAGCATTTCCCTGTCATCATTATCACGTCGTATGAGGATAATGCCATTCAAGAATGTACCGAGATTCAAACAATCAGAGGGAAGGAAATGTTTAATGATCCTGAGTCTCTAAAGAAACTCTGTCACATGATTGACTCTGCCGCTTCAATCTATGAACAAAAGAAAGCAGAAAACGAAGACCGTATCCGTACACTTCAAGAAAAGATTGCAGCTGGTGAATCACTAACTGCATCCGAGGAGGCTGATAGATTTGATGCAGAGTTATATCTCTCTGAACTTGATGTAGATTCTTCAGCGAGAGATATCTTAGTCAGTACAAAAACTTTGAAGGGACTTGATGAGATGTTAACTTTGGCGCGTTCCATTGTTGCAAACCATAAGAAGTAGTTGAGGATATGGAAGATTTTCGCAAGATTACCCCAGCTCGACGTAATGATGCTCCCAAAGGCAAAAAGTATCGTGAATACAAGTCTCTGTTGCGTGAGGACTTTAATCAACGTTGTGGCTATTGTGGAGATCATGATTTTTTTAGAGAGACCTATTACGAAGTGGATCATTTCGTACCCAAATCATTGGATAAAGATAGAGAGAACGACTATTTTAACCTTGTTTATTCTTGCCGTTCTTGTAACAATTCCAAAAGGGATAAGTGGCCTACGGAAGACATTACCAAGCCAAATGACGACAAAATAGGATGGATAGATCCCTGTGACAAAGAATATGCTGTACAATTTGCCCGACTGCCCGACGGATCAATTAAATCGAAAACCGATTTAGGACAATGGATGTGGAAGGCTTTGACACTTGGTAATCCCGTCCACAGACTGAAATGGGTTCTGGAAGAACTTCGCAATGAATTGGTAAAAACAGACGGCTTGGATATAACTGATGTCGGCGAGCTGCAGCAAATTAAAGAATTAAATGCACAGTATAGACGGTTTGAGGAGCAACTACGCGGATTTCCAAACTTTAGTTAAAAAGCAGACAAACACAACCGAAAGCAACACGGATTGGAAATGCGTTATTCTCAGTCTCCGACTTTGGCATACCTGAAAAGACATGTGCTCTCAGATGAGCGTATTGTCAACAGGTTGTTTGTATCGGCATTTATTGAGGCCAAAGGGATGGAATATCCACAAAAGACTTTCCTTGCCAATTATATCATTAAGCGCAACGATGTCGATTATTCCATGTTGGTGGAGGTTAGCAAACGCCTAACTACTGAATACGGAAATAGGATAGATTTGGAGACGCTTGTTCAGCTGTTCGAATTTGTGGTATCGCCTGCTGACCGAGTTGTGACAGGAGCTGTATATACACCCAAGAGGATTAGGAATGCTATCATTTCCAACTGCATAGGGGATAAAACTATTGATAATCTTTGGACAATCCGCATTGCTGATATTTCATGTGGCTGTGGTGGTTTCCTGATGGATATGGCTCAATTAATTCATCAAAAGACGGGAAAAGCATACGTTGACATATTTAAAGAGAATATATACGGAATAGACATAGAGGCTTACGCAATAGAGCGGACGAAGATATTGTTGAGTATAATGGCTCTGCTTGAAGGTGAGGACTCGGATTTCAGTTTCAATCTGCTCTGTCGTGACACTTTGGACTTTAAGGATGAGGATTGGAACGAACATTATAGGGATTTTGATATCATAGTTGGCAATCCTCCTTATGTGTGTTCAAGGAACTTGACACTTGAGACTCGTAAAAAACTGAAAGATTATAAAGTTTGTGGTTCAGGCCATCCTGACTTATATATCCCGTTTTTCCAGATTGCGGTTGAGATGCTTGCCAACGATGGAATGTTGGGCTTTATCACAATGAATACTTTTCTGCGCTCTGTGAATGGACGGAGTTTAAGACGGTTTTTTTCGGACAACCATTATGCAATAAGTATTGTTGATTTTCGTGGGTACCAGATATTTGAATCGAAAAACACTTATACGTGTCTTTTCTATTTGAAAAAAAAGATTAAAGCGGAGGGCGTCGATTATAAGGTGGATGAGCAGGGAAGTTTATCTGAAAATGTCGAGTACACAAACATTCCGTACAGAAAATTGGATGACAACAAAGGTTGGACACTGAATGACTTTGAAACGACTATTGCTATTGAGACGACGGGTGTTCAGATAAAGGATTATTGTCCTTCTAGGCATGGAATAGCGACACTTAGCAACGAGACCTATATTTTCAAACCTGTAGAAGAAGATGACAGGTTCTTTTATCTAAAATGTGATAATATAAAGTATCCAATTGAACGAGGTATCTGCCGTGATGTGGTAAATCCCAACAAGCTTAACACTGTTGATGATTTAGACTCATTAATTGAAAAGGTAGTTTTTCCGTATCGTATTGAAGATGGAAGAGCGATAGCAGTAGAACAGGAGATAATGCAAAAAAAGTATCCTTGTGCATGGGCATACTTGAATGCAAAGAAAAAGATTCTGCTGAAAAGGGATAAAGAAAAAACCCAATGTTACCCTCAGTGGTATGCTTTTGGGAGAACACAATCACTAGTGTTGCCACGGTATAAATTGTTTTTTCCAAAGTTTGCCGATAGACCGATTAGGTGTGTAATTCGTGATGATGCGGAACTAATGCTCTACAACGGTTTGGCATTTGTTAATTCCGATGCAAGAAAATTGTATATTCTGAAAGCTGTCATTGAGAGTAAGTTGTTTTGGAATTATATTCGTACAAACGGGAAACCTTATTCCTCTGGATACTATTCGTTAAGTGGAGTGGATATCAAACATTTCGGTATACCGCTGTTATCGAAAGAAGAGGAGGATGAATTGCTGTCATTGACAAACAAGGAAGAGATAGAACACTGGCTTCGAAATAGGTACAACTAAATATAAAGGATTTCACCAAAATAGCAGAATACTCCTAGGAAAACATTTCCTAAAACATTCGATAATTCAATTGATTTGTTTTAGGGCTATCAAATATCTTGATCATACAATACCCAACAATAAATATATGATAATTTACGAACAAGGTAAAGATAGATTCAGAATTGGAAAGACATACATCTCCTGCACGAACATCCCGGATGCGAAGGAACGTATCGAAGTGGCAGTAAAGGAGGGCAAGAACACGTACATCTGCGTGAGTAACCCTCGCACGGTAACCTATGCCACCAAGCACGAAGACTATCGTGAGGTGATGGCCAACTCGTTCATGAATCTGCCTGATGCAGAGCCTATGCAGTGGGCTGCGAAACTATGGGGGCTGAAAGAAGTGAAACGTACCATGGGGCCTATGGTGTTCAAAGAAATGCTGAGCGAGCCGGAGAACGGACTGAAGCACTTCCTGTTAGGTGATACGGATGAGACACTAGAGAAGATTACGAAGAAATTTCATGACGAAGCTAATGCCAACATAGTCGGGACTTACTCGCCGCCTTTCTGTAACTTGGATGAGTATGACTATGAGAGCATGGCGAAGATAATCAACGAAAGCGGAGCGGACTTGGTATGGGTGTCGATGAGAGCACCAAAACAGGACTTCTTTGCCACAAGGATTTTGCCGTATTTGGACAAAAAGATTTGTATTGGTGTGGGTGCAGCGTTCCGTTTCAACTTAGGTGAGTACAAGATGGCTCCTCCCATCATTAAGAAACTTGGGCTAATGGGATTGTACTGGGGTAAGAAGAGCCAGAGTTGGCCTGCCTTCATTTGGGGGTATCTGAAGGATAATGTTCCCTATATGTTTTACTTGGCAGCGATACCATTCAGAAGGCTGGTTGGAAAGAAATATTATGAATAACAATTGAAAATATATTGAATATGGACAAAGTAAGAATCGGAATTATCGGTTTCGGCCGTATGGGAATCACCCACTACAGCATCATCAACACACATCCGGCGGTGGAGATGACGGCCATTGCCGACACATCGAGCATGATGCTCAACATGATTAAGAAGTATATGCCGGGAACGAAAATGTTTGAGGACTACAAAGACCTGCTGAACAGCGGTCTGGTGGATGCCGTAATTATTTGCACTCCCTCGGTGATGCACTATGAGGTGTGCAAAATGGCTGCCGAGAAAGGTATCTGCGTTTTCTGCGAGAAACCTTTCACCACTTCTCCCGCACAAGCTAAGGAACTGGCTGACCTCTTCGAGCAGAAGGGATTGGTAAACCAGGTGGGTTATGTGTACCGCTTCGATGTGGTATTCAACAAAGTGAAAGAAATGCTACAGCAACAGCTCATTGGAAAAGTATGCCACGTGAACGTGCAGTTCTTAAGCTCTACCATAAGCAAGACGCAGCCAGAGAAGGGTTGGCGTAGCAAGCGTGAGAATGGCGGTGGTGCTACCTATGAGATGGGTAGTCACGTGATTGACCTGATGGAGTTTTTCTTCGGCAAACCTAAGAAGGTTATTGGTACGCTGATGAATCAGGTATATAGCGAGGCTGTGGAAGACATCAGCGAGGCTCAAGTGGTGTATGAGGGTGGTGTGAGTGCCAATATTCACGTGAATTGGAGCGACTACACTTATCGCAAACCCATGCTGAAACTTGACATCCACGGCACGAAAGGTAAGATTCAGGCCGACTTATATGGCTATCGTTTGTTCCTCCGCGAGGAGAATAAGGAGCATAATTTGCCTGAGGGCTGGACGAGTGTGCCGATGAACATGCTGCCCGACCCTTGTCCATTCTATGTGCGCGGTACAAGCTTCACGAACCAGCTGTATGAATTTGCCGACGCAGTGAAAGAAAACCGCAAGAGCCGTGGCTGCGCCTTCCGCGAGGCAGTAGATACGCAAGAGGTAATTCACACGATTTTTGACAACAAGTAATAAGGAGACAGCAAGATGGAAAAAATAGATAAAGTGATCCTTGGTGACAACCAGTTCTTTGGCATTAACCACCGCTCACAGGAAAAAGCGGAGGAGATGTTGAAACATTTCGGCAACATTGATAACATCTTTGAGGTGTACGACAATGCCTTTGACTGCGGCGTGAAAGCTGTGATGCTGAACAGCAACGACAAAGCAGAGGCCATTTGCGACCGTTTTCGTGCAAATAAAAGCAAATACGGTGACATTGCATGGTATCCTTCTATCCCATACGCCTATAAGTATGCCAACATGGTGAACGAGTTGGGTATCTTTCCGGCTATTGGTGAGGTGCTATTCAAAGGCAACACCGCAGGCGGTGTGTTCAGTTTGATTGGCAAGGGGGCAAGTTTCGCCTTCACACGTGATGCAATGAAGCTGATGGAAGGTCTGATAGACGTGGAGTACAAGATGTTCCGCGATTTGAATGTGAAAGCATTTTTCCTCCAGAATATTGTCACTGATTTGATTCTTGGTTATGGCATTAAAGATGTATTTGAACATTTCGCTGAGTATATCCGCAAGAAATACCATGTTATCCCCGGCTTTGTAACGCTCAATATGCCTTACCTGAAGGGCAAATTGGAAGAATGGGGCATTGACGAAGTGGTCATTTGCTCGTCCATCAATGCGGCAGGCTTTAACATGCATCCTTCAAAAGAGAAGTATGAGCATGTTATTGCCACCAACGACCCTTCCAAGTATCAGCTTATGGCCATGAATGTTTTAGCTTCAGGTTCCATAACAGTTCAGCAGAGTTTTGACTACATCAATTCGTTGAATTTGCAGTCGGTTGTTTTTGGGGCGTCTTCGAGAGGGCATATCAAGAGCTCAGTTGAAATGATTCAGCTGAAGGATTAGCTGTAATGTATTTATTGGTAGCCATGATTCTCGATAGTCAGAATTAAGAAGAGGAAGAATAATTAGGATAGAAAGCATTATTGATAAGAGAATGCTTGTCAATTTGTTTCATGACTATATTATAGATCGTCACTAGCGTTCCTGCGTGGGTTTTTATTATAGCACTTGGCATCTTCGTTGGAGGGAGCGTTTTCATCATACGAAGTGGAAAGAAGGAAAAGAAACTGACCGTCCTGCTGTTTTTGTTTGTATATTATCTGCTCTTGCTTTGCTCGACAGTAATCTTCAGAGAAACAAAAACCACATTGCATCATGGATTCGACCCTTTTTGGCATTACAAAGCCTTTAGTCAAGGAAAATGGCTTCTGTTGCCTGAGGCTGTGATGAATGTGTTGGTGTTTATACCCATAGGATTAGCGCTATGTTCGACATTCAAAAAGATGCGATGGTGGAAGACGGTGGTAATAGGTATGGCGTTATCTGTGGGCATAGAGCTACTGCAACTGGTCTTCAAGAGAGGATGCGCCGATATTGACGATGTGATCCATAACACGTTGGGATGCCTTATGGGGTGTTGCTTGTATTTGGTGGCTGCGCGTTGCCATGGAGACAGACACCATCAAAAAGATATTAATAAGTAAAAACATCTAAGAAGCTGTTTAAAAATGGATAAAAAAGAATTGTATGGGCGATTAAAATATTTATATAAATAATTGATAATCAGTAGGTTAATTGGATATTTATTCGTATCTTTGTGGTTTCCAATCATTTAGATATGAATAGAGGATACCCAACTAACCTTACCGATAATCAGTGGCAAATATTGCAAAAAATTCTGGAACCGACACCAAGAAAGAGAAAATATTCGCTCAGGGACATCATGGACTGCATACTCTACATCAACAAGACGGGCTGCCAATGGCGGATGGTCCCCAAGGACTTCCCGCCCTACAACCTTGTGTTCTACTACTTTACGAAGTGGAAGCGCGAGGGTGTCTTCGAGGACATCATGGACACGCTGCGAGAGAAGGCTCGCGTCGCGCTCGGCAGGGAGGAAAGCCCGAGCCTCGGCATCATTGACTCGAGGAGCGTCAAGACCACCCAGCATGTTGACGATGAGCGCGGCATTGACGGCAACAAGAAGATAAAAGGGAGGAAAGACCAGGTCGTGGTTGACACGCAGGGACTCCCGATGGCCGTTTACGTCCACGAGGCGAATATCCACGACAGCAAGGGAGCCGAACCGGCATTGGGGAGACTCGCCCATAAGTTCCCGAGGCTGAAGAAGATACTTGCCGACGGCGGCTACAAGGGAGACGAGCTGAAGGAGATAGCCCGCAAGACGCTCGGATGCCAGTTTGAGGTCGTGCTTCGGCCGGACGAAAGCCCTAAAAAGTTCAGTGTCATCCCCTTGAGATGGATTGTCGAAAGGTCTTTCGCCTGGCTGTACAACTTCAGGAGGATTGCCTTGGACTACGAGTTCTACTCCGAATCCTCCGAGGCCATGATCCAAATCGCCTTCTCCAAAATCATGCTTAACAAATTATCGAATTGAAATTTAAACAAACTCTAAACTGATAAATCAAAAAAACTATTATTCGTGCAGCTATTCAAAGATCAAGATAGGATAAAAGAGTATATTAACGACCTCTTGATGCAAAGAGAATCCGAAGATTTGGAGTTCAAGCAGGCTGCGGGTGGGTTCCCTGGCAGTTTCTGGGACACTTATTCTGCCTTTGCCAATACCGAGGGAGGCACTATTATATTTGGAGTGGTTGAGAAAAGTGACGGGTTCTATCTTGATATCCTTTCTGACGAAATAGTAGAAAAGTACAAAAAGGATTTTTGGAACAATGTGAACAATAGATCTACTATTAGTTGTAACCTGCTAAAAAATGATGACTTGCAGGTGGTGAAATTCAATGGTTACAACATTATGCTTTTTCATATTCCTTCTGCCAGTAGAGAACAACGGCCTGTGTATAGAACTACACAACCCTATAATGGAACTTTCAAGCGCAACTACGAAGGTGATTATAAATGCACGGAAAAAGAGGTGCAACGTATGTTTGCTGATGCAAACGACTCAACGCCAGCGGATAGCAGGATATTGAGCAATTACAGCCTTGACGACCTTGACAGGGAATCTTTGCAACAATATCGGCAGCTTTTTGCAACAGCAAGACCAAGCCATCCATGGCTTGGTCTGGATGATCTTGCTCTGTTGGAGAAATTAGGTGGTTATAGAAAAGACCGAGAAACGGGCAGGAAGGGCTTTACCTTAGCAGGGTTGCTTATGTTTGGAAAGTACGATTCGATTACCGATAATGCGTGTGCCCCGGACTTTTTCCCTGATTACCAGGAATGGTTGAGTGACGACCCCGATGCACGATGGTCAACAAGAGTCTATCCGGACGGAACATGGGAAGCTAACCTTTTCCAGTATTATCGAAGGGTATTGCCAAGGCTCCAAAACTTCTTGCCTAATCCATTCAAACTCGAAGGCAATACCCGTAAAGAAGAGACTTCTGCACATGTGGCAGTTCGTGAGGCATTTATCAATCTGTGCGTGCATTCTGATTTTTCTGTTAATGCAAACTTGCTTGTTAAGCATGTCAAAAATATGTTTGTTTTCTCCAATCCAGGGACTATGCTTATTACCAAAGCTCAGTATTATAAAGGAGGTCAGAGTGTATGCCGTAACAAGTCCTTGCAAAAGATGTTTATGATGCTTGGCGCAGCAGAAAAAGCCGGTAGCGGAGTAGATAAGATTCTGAAAGGATGGAGTGACGCTAATTGGCGTACTCCTTATATTGATACGGTTTGTCGTCCTGATATTGTCAATCTCTATTTACCGATGGTGTCGTTATTGGACGCAGATGTTAAGAACGGTCTTATTAGCATTTTTGGGAAGGAAGTTGTCCATATTGAACACAACAAACTGCTCACATTGGCACTTGCCTATACCGAGGGTTATATCACCAATGAACGACTGAGATATGCATTGAATATACATAAAGCAGATATCTATACAATGCTAAAGGATATGTGCAATATGCACTTCCTTATTGCTGAGGGATATGGAAGAGGAACAAAATATTGTATACCTGGGTTGAATAGTAACCTCGGAAGTAACCTCGGAAGTAACCTCGGAAGTAACCTCGGAAGTAACCTCGGAAGTAACCTCGGAAGTAACCTCGGAAGTAACCCAAAGAAGAAAAGAATGAGCAGGAGAGAACTTCGCAAGGAGATCGTTAGTATTTGTTCCGATTGGGTGTCTTTGGACTATATTTCCATAACAATAGGGAGAAATGCGGACTATTTGCTTTCGGATGTGATACCTTCTATGCTAGAAGAAGGGCTTATTGAGCGTATGTATCCACAAACGCCTAGGCATCCCAACCAGAGGTACAAGAAAAAGGGGTAAAGAAATAACCCAATAAAACAAAGGCTACAAGGAGAAATGGGTCAAAGAGTGATTCTCGCTCATAGATACGCTCGGATTTTGTCAGCATGTCCTGCTTTCAGGAGCAGCCCATGTCATACCGACCGAGGGACGAGGGAGCGTATCTATGGGCTGCGAAAGGAGCGTATCTGTCAGCATGTCCTGCTTTCAGGAGCAGCCCATGTCATACCGACCGAGGGACGAGGGAGTGTATCTATGGGCTGCGGAAGGAGCGTATCTATGCTGGCAAAATCCTCGGTTTGACATGAGCGAAGGCGCTTGCGAAACATGAACTGTAAATTTTACGGCAGTAAAAGAAAGAAGGTATGAAAGAGATGTAGGAGTCTTGAGGCAACAAATGTATGCCATGCCGAAGGTCTGGGGGCAGATGGTGGGGGTATGGAGAGAGGTGATGAAATAACTATTTGATGTTCATGATCAATTATAGGCTGGTGTTAGAGATGGGTGAATCCTTTTTTACGACACTTCAATTCGTTAGGGAATAATATGTATTTTTGTGGCCGTAAAATTTACGGCGGTAAAAAAATACAAGCATGAAAAGTTTCTACAACAGGGAGCATGAAATGAGCCGGCTGCATGAGATGCAGCGGCAGGCATTTGAGGATTATTCCAGATTTGTGGTGCTGACGGGCCGTAGGCGCGTGGGCAAGACAAGCTTGGTGTACCGGCTGATGGAGGAAACGAAGACGGAAGCCCCAGGGTTATATTTCTTTGTGGGACGCAAGACGGAAACTGCACTGGTGAGGACATTCTGCGACGAGGTGCGCACCAAACTCAATGAATATGTGCCCGAAGGTATAGTGAGCTTCAGGGACTTGATGCAATTCCTTTTGGAGATCGGAAAGCGGAGGAAATTCACGCTATTTATCGACGAATTTCAGGAGTTTGACAACGTGAATGCCGAGGTGTTCAGCGACGTGCAGGAGTTGTGGGACCGCTATAAGAAAGAAACGCATGTGTGCTTGATTGTGTCAGGCAGCATCTTCCGGATGATGGAGAAGATATTCAAAGACGAAGAACAGCCACTGTTTGGTCGTGACGATTGCACCATCAGATTGCAACCGTTCACAACGGACACGATGCGTGAGATACTGGGTGACTATAAGGCTGACTATACGAAAGAAGACCTATTGGCTCTTTGGACAATCACGGGCGGTGTGGCTCGCTATGTGGAACAATTGATGAACAACCATTGTACAGACGTTAAGAAAATGTTGCATTATGTTTGCAGGAGCGGCGACAGTTTCTTCATCGACGAGGGGCGCTCTGTGCTTGTCCAGGAGTTTGGAAAACAATATGGCACTTATTTCAGCATCATGGACCAAATAGCCCACGGCGATGTGACGCAGAGTGAAATCGAAGGTGCATTGGGGATGAAGAGCCTGGGCGGGCAACTGAAAGTGTTGGAAGAAAAATACGGTATTATCCAGAAGAAACGGCCTGTGGGTGCCAAGAACGGTAGCCAGACGGTGCGTTACGAAATACAGGATAACTTTTTCCGTTTCTGGTTCCGCTATATTCATCGCTACGGCTCGTTGATTGAGATACAGAACCTACCGGCATTGGAACAGATTATGGCAGAGGACTACACGACATTCTCGGGCGTTGCTCTGGAGCGTTGGTTCAGGCAGAAGATGATGGAGAGTCATCGCTATAAGCTGATTGGCGGCTGGTGGCAGAATGGCGGCAGTAACGCGAAGGGCAACAGCGACGATTTCGAGATTGACATTGTGGCGGAGACACTGGAGGGAGAAGTGGAAGCATACGAGGTGAAACGCAACCCACAGAAATACAACCCTGCACGATTGCGTGAGAAAGTGGGGATGATGCAGCGTCACTTGTATCGTGGCCGTGAGGTGAAGATGCGGGGGCTGAGTATGGAGGAGATGTGAGTCAGAAAAAAAATCTATTATTGGTTGTGTAAAAAAAAATAGATAATTTTGCAGCCGATAAACGATGATAAGTAGATGAGCATGTTTTGTTCTTCGCTGAGCTTAAGTTTTGTTTGAAAAATTAGAGTTTGTTTAAATTTCAATTCGATAATTTGTTAAGCATGATTTTGGAGAAGGCGATTTGGATCATGGCCTCGGAGGATTCGGAGTAGAACTCG
>JAEEGJ010002882.1_pt1 | contig 74873 bp, 71 predicted proteins | sample 8958761 | NCBI WGS metagenome assembly JAEEGJ01 (sample SAMN16246546, study PRJNA631951) | gut metagenome | biome: gut microbiome; feature: rumen; material: RS-attached | host: Bos | place: Iran: Karaj | collected 2018-10 | reverse complement strand
ATAATAAAACATAATTTCTCTATTGTTTTCATTAGTAAAATGACGTATAGTCATAAAATTAAGACCTGGATTATCAATTACTGCTTTATATGGCTTATCAATATTTGTTTTCTTAATAAGTTTATGTTCTTTATCATAGCTATCTCTTGTTGTATTATTTACTGATAAATCTAGTTCATAATGAACTTTATTCTTTCCATCTGAAAGAGTCAGAAAATGTCCTTCTTCTTGTTCACAAATATAATCTCTATAATAACTAAGATTTATCATCGGTAAACAATAAACATATATTGTATTATCCAATATTTCAAATGTATCCGGTTCTAATTCGAATAAATCTGTAAATGAATCCGGATCTAAATAGTCTATAGTTCCTTCAAAATATTTTTCAAAAAATTTCGAATTGCAATGATTTGCTGAAATATAGTTATTGTATAAACCATTTTTTGCATTTAATGGATTACCATCATATTCAATATAAGAACCGCAATTTTCTAATTGTAATAAAATTACATAATGAGTTTTATCAAAAGATATTGTATTAATATGTTTGAAGAATTTTTCTTCCTCAGGTTTTATAGATATTTTACTTATATCAAAAACTTCTTTAGTATTTTTTTCAGAATTATTATCGTTTTCATTATTATTTGTATTTGCAGCATTCTGACATGAAACAAGCATTAACAATGCTGTTACAGCAAGTAGTAAATTAATTTTCTTCATTTTTAACCTCTTCATAATTTATATATTATATAATTAATAATGTCAATGACATTTTTCAAACATAAATATTTTTATTAATCTCTTATATAAAGGCTCTTGAAATTATCGTTGGTAAAATCATTAGTTTTAACAGTAAAGTTTCCTGTAGAATCATATACATATTCCTGGTAATTACGATAGCATTCTCTTATTTCAACAGTTGCTGGAATAATTCTTTCTTTCCCATTAATAGTAATTATCAAATGATAAGTGAGATGTCTTAAAGAATTAGTATTATTGCTTGGGAAAAATCTTGCATATCCATAATTATTTTTGTTTTCATCACAAATAATAAGCTTTGTATCAAAAAGTCTGTTTGCATAATCACTATTATAGTTAAAATCAAAACTAGATTTATCATTATAAAGTGTATATTCTGTATCATGCTGAATAGGAAGTGTACCTGTATAAGTATCTACCCACCAGCCATTGTGTTCATCCCAGTCACCGGATCTTTTATATACACCTCTAACAAGAGTAAATTCATTTCCAGTATTTGAAAAGATTTTCTTTAAATAATTGTCTTTATTACCATTTATATAAAAACCTAATGCACTATTACCATCTATTGAGCTATATGGTATTTCAAATATCAATAAGTCTGGCTGTTCTCTTACAAAACCTGGAGTATGAACTGACCAATTACGCCACCCACCATCATTTTCAAAATAGTTCCAATGCATCGAACATCCACTACGCCAGCTTGTCGGTTTTCCACTATGATCTTCACTTCTATTGGCATAATTTTTATTATAATTAATCTTACTTGAAGTAAAATAATATTTTTTATTATTTGCAATAATATAAGGTTTTTTTATTCCGAGACGCGGATAAAAACTTGATGATGCGTAATCGGGTTTTGTCCAATTTCCTTTATCATCAATTAATCCATCATATCCATGATCTCTCATTCCTTCCGGATTATTTTTATCATAAGTGTATACTTCACAAACCAACTGACCGTCATTATCAACGAAATCACTAAAATTTAATGGATACCCCTTGTTGGTTTGTTCTTGTTTTCCCATAGTAGCTGTAAAATACTGTCCCTTATGTTTTGGTTCAATAATAATATAATGAGTTTCTCCTTCTCCAAAAATTAATGTTTGATTATCTCTTATTTTTGCCATATCATGTTTTGGACTATCATAGTTTACATTCGGCATAGAAAATCCGCCGTCATATCGCTTGAAATATATATTAAATTCATCATCAGAAGTAACTCCATCATCTTTTTTAAATTGTGAACATACTGTAAAGTTAAATGACTTTCCATCAACTTTTTTAGTACATTCCCTATCAGAATACTGAGTCACAACAAATTTAACACTATAATCATTAGGAATCTCCCTGTTTGCAATAATACGTATTTTACCTTCTCCAGCATGAGGATTATCCTGCAGAGAGTCATGGTTTTCTTCCACGATAACATCAAAGAAGTTTTCTGTAATGTCACCCAATAATCTTTCATGAGTTACCTTAATGGAATATTCCGGCGGATAACAAAGATAATCAAGCTCCATCTGATTTTTATATTTATCATAATTTGCCGTACCCCTATCAAACATCTTGATTTCAAAAGAAGACTGTTTTGAAAGGTTCAATAATTTCGGGTTATAAACGACACGTACACTGATCGTTACAGTTCCAATTCCGTTCACAACACCAGTAATTGTAGAAAGACCTTCCTTATTTGCCTTAAGTGTAATTTCCTGTTCATCATGATCATCTTTAACGACAGAAACAATTTCTCCCTGACAAGAGGTATACCACGTTGCAACATAATTATTTGGTCTCAGGTTATACCCAACTTTATATTCCTGACCTGGAAATAACTGAATCGAATTAGACATTACAGAAAAATATCGGTTTCCCTTTACCTGAATGTCACAAGTCTTCAAGTCACCTTTATAGAAACAGTTTAGTATAACACTTCCCTCTTCAATTCCCATAATAGAGCAGCTTCTTCCACTGTCATTTAATACCTGGGCAATAGTTGTCGTAGTTCCATCGGCTTCAACTTTCTGTCTCTGAATGCTCCAATGAACATCATCATAATCACTTAATGAAGCTCCAAGGATATTTGCAGTAACTGTAAATGTATTACCGCTGTCTACATTTACTTTATCTGTAGAAAGTGTAAAGTAATTCTGTAATTCAGAAACATCAATATATACAGTCTTTTTATAATCTGCTCCGCACTTATTATGTGTTACTGTAATAACTGCAGTTCCCGTATTAACCTTTCCGGTTTTAGAATCTGACTTTAATGACAGAGTTACTTCCGGACCTTTTTTCGGATAAATTGATACACATGAATTTCCACTTATAGACCAGCTGATATTCTCCTTATCACTTTCATTAAAATCCTTTCCTGAAAGAGTAGCCTTGATGTTCTTTGAAGTGCTTCTCGGATTCAAAAGAAAACTTGTCTGATTCAGATTAATCTTATTTATGGATTCTTCTGATTCATCATAAATCTGAACTGTAAGCTGCGATTCACTGTTGTCATAAGTATTAATCGCACGTACTATAGCTGTTCCGGTTTTCAATGCCTTTATGCAGCATACTTTACTTGTTCCAAATACTTCACAAATCGAATCATTATCAACTGTGTATTTAACAAGATTATTCATACTGTTTGAAACAGACGGTACATTGATACTTTCAAAATACATATCTCCGACCGGAACACTTACTGCAGAATCAGAGAATGAAATCTCACCAAATGGAGAAACAAAAATTGCAAAATCAAATTTAAGATTAAGCGGAGTATAGCATACCCTTACTTTGGCAATACCCTCATTTAATGGTGTAATAACCCCTCGGGTACCTATTCCATTGAGCTTTACAACATCACCTGTACTTCCATTTGTATTCTGCTGAGAATATATACTCCAGTCCAGCCTTGCTGTATCAAGATTACTTACATTATTTACTTCAATGTTTACAGTCTTATTCTGTCCCATCGGAGCAAGATAGAGAAGCTTGTCTTCACTTGTAATAAACTGACCGTCAATATTATTGTCTTCTACAATTACAGTAATACTAATAGGAATTACAGATGCATCTGTTTTATGGCTGATAGTAATCTGTGCCTGACCTTTAGAAAGCCCTCTATAGAAACAATAATTTTCCTGTCCGACTACGTTCAATACGTTATAATCACTTGATTCATATTTTAATGAATTTGAACTTAATGTATCTCCCACAAGTGTAACCATGAAACTATCCATAACACTACTTACAGAAGTTTCTATAACATTGTGAGATGTAGTCAGATATTTTGAAGTAACATTTTTATTTGAAATATTTACTGCAATTTCAAGTGTGTTCTTAGACTGCGGATGTGAGACTGTTATTTTTGTAAGTCCTTCCTTCAAGCCCTGAAGCTGAACTTTCGGTCCTTCTCCAATAACATAAAGGAAAGAAGAGTCATATTCATAATGATAATTCTTTCCGTTTACTTCTTCGTAATTTTCAAGAGAAACATTTATCTCTTTAGTCTCACCGCTTTTCATTACTACATAGTTATCGCTTGTAGTAAGATAAATTACATTTGTATTACCGCTGTCAGAAACAACATAATCGATATATGAATCTGCAGCAGCTTCCGGATGATGTAAAACAAGTTTTCCATATCCGCATGAAACAGGTCTTATAGAAAGTATGCACTTATCTTTTGCATCAAGTCTTGTATATTTTACTATTGAAGAAGAATTACTATCTATGACAGAAAGTTCACTTAAAGAAGAACCTTCCATATTTTTCAATATGATTTCAACATCTGCTTTTTCTTCTCCATATTTCAGACTAACAGTATTTACCGGAACATATATATAAGGAATGTCTGTTCCTCTGTTTTCTACAGTCTTTCCAATCTTGATTTTAAATGAATATACGTTATTACACTGAGGATTACTTACTGAAACAATACACTCCCCTTCAGTTACAAGAGGAGTAACGTTACAGTAATATCCGTTTGGATTAAGCGTTACAAAAGAAGAATTATCTGTCTGCCATATATATCCGTCATTCAATGATTCACCTGCAGCTAAGCCGTCAAGATGGATCATTAGGGTTTCATAACTGTCAGGTTCTACAAATATTACAGAACGGTCTGAATAAATGTTATATTTTACGTTTTCTACAATACTTTCAATAGTTTTTTCTTCTTTTACTTCAAAAGTCAGTATTACACTTCCATAATTTTCAACACTTACTTTTAATTCTGCGATACCAGGATTTACTGAAAGTATTTTTATGCGGTTGTCTTTTACTTCAGTCTTTACAACATTATTCTGATAAATATCTTCTATTATAATATTGTAATCCTTCGGAGCTGAATAGAATCCTGGAATAACTGAAATACTTGTGTTCAACGGCATCCTGTAATATCTTTTATCGATATTCATTACTTTCTTTGCCTTAGCTTCGCTTTCAGTATTTGAAACTAAAACCTTAAGTATTCTATTATATCCTTCAGAAGAAATTATAAGTTCACCTTCACCGCATTCCAGAGGATTAATTGTTACTGTCTGACCCGACCTTTCAGTAACCTCAAACAAATCTGATTCTGTATAAGCAGAAAAATCATTACAACCGATAACACTTGTTGTATATTGTACTCCCTTTACTAAAGACAGAATGTTTTCCGTAATAATATCCGGCTCTTTATTTTTTACATTTTTTGAAACTGCAATATAAACATTATATTCATAGTTTCCGGAAACAAATGTAATTACAGCATTTCCTTCGCTTAAAGCATTAATATAATAATTAAGGGAATCCTGCTTTGTTATATCAATAATAGATAAATCATCACATTCATAAATAATTCCGCTTACTCTTGAATCTTCATTGTCCTGGGTAATCAGGCTCAAAAGAAGAGTGTCATTTACATCCATAAGGTAATGATCTTTCTTCGATGTAACCGTAAATATATTATTCAGTTCTGTTTCATTCTCTGCACAAATTACAGTAATCTTTGTTTCGATTCCAAGAGACGGATGATACAACGTAATAACTGACTTTCCGCTTCTTTCAGCTTTAATTCTTATATTCTTCTGGACAAGTGAAACTGAAATACAATCTTCTGAAATGTCTTTAACACTTACCTCACTGTAATCATTTATATCAGTATTTGTGATAAGATTTATAATTGAATAATTAACATTTTTAGTCTGCCCCTTTACTAACTTTATAATTCTGTCAGTAACAAAACCATAAGAAGAGCTTTCTTGTGAATCATAAACATTTACAGTAATGGAAAGTCTGTTTGCAAACTGTGGAGATGTGATCGTAATTACAGACGTTCCTTCATTAAGGGCTGTAATGAAACATTTATTGTTATTTTCAAAATGTTCCAGTTCTACAACATCATAACTGTCAGCTTTCCATTGAATAGTTGAGACTGTATCATAATCTGGATTGTAAGAACCAAATAAAAGGGAGATTTCAATACCTTCACCTTTCTTAATATTGTAAGTATTTTTATTGATGTTCATTACATATGTGTTTTTGAAATCTTCTGCAGTCTCTCCTACAACAACCAGGATATTTTTATTAAGCTTAAGATAATCACTTTCTACAGTTAATTCATAAACTCCTTTAGTTACTGCTTTTATAATGCATTCACTTCCATTACCGTTTATTTCAATACCATTGTCTTTGCAGCTCCACTGTATTGTAGATAATTCATAGGAAGTAAGATTATTGCTTGTAACTTCGATTTTCTTTGAAGAGCCGGATAATAATTCTATTATCGATGGAAGACCTAAGACAGTTTCATCTTTAGATTCCTGAGTTTCTTCTTTTACAGTAATATAAAAATAATAGAAAGCACTGTTCCCATATGAGGCAGTAATTTTAACAAAGCCTTCTTCCTTTAACGTTACAAGAGCATAATTTGCAGACGGTTCTATTGAAGCCTTTCCGAGATCTGAAACAGACCAGACTATATCTTTATAGATTTCTTCCTTATTTGAAGTAACCTTTAAATAAAGGCTGTCTCCCTTGTTTACAAAATAATTTGATTTTTCAGAAAAGAAACAGATTCTTTCATCAAGTTCTTCCTTAGTTTCTGCAACGTAAACATATACGATTTTGGAATATTTTGAAGATGGATGCGAAACTTCAATCATACTCTCACCTAATGCAAGAGCTGACACAGTTATCTTATTTCCGTTTTTGACCAGGGAAATATTTTCATTATTTTTTGTATATAAAATATTAGAGTATTCTTTTTCTGCAGCATTTTTAAGATTAAACTCTAAAGTTTCCTTCTGTCCTAAAACCAGACCCACATAATCCGGACCAAATATAGAATACGGATACTGTAAAGAAACTGCAGCATCAAACACTGATACATTAATAATATATCTGTAATCCTTAAGCTCAGTGTTAGTAACTACAAGACTTGCGTCTCCTTCACTTACTGCATCGATTGCAATAATTCCATCTATTACACTTGCCTTACATATATTTTCATTGTCAGAAGAAATACTGTACGTATCTTTATTTATTTCAGAAAGGCTCTTCAATTCATAATATGTTTTTGTATCTTTGGACAAAGAAAGATTCTTATTATCAATATAAAAAGCATTTACATTCTCAAGTTCTTCTTCTTTACCGCAGATTACTACAGAAGAAAATGCATTTGAAAGAGTGTTTCCGCTTACAGTAAGTTCAGTAATACCGGAATTTATACCGCTTAAAATTCCATCAAGCTTGTTTCCGGAAACCTGACATATTTCTTTGTTATCCGTACTCCAATCAAGGTTTCCGATTGTGTTAATGTCACCCGATACGCCAAGATTTATTTCTTTTGTCTGACCTTCAATAACTTTATAAACACCTTCTCCCGTAAGATTGTTTTCTATTTTATTTAATGTTCCAGCCGGATAAACAATTACGGTAACAGTAGTATCTGTTGTTGACTTTGGATTAGATATTTTTATTTTTGCAGAACCTATTCTTTTCGGTCTTATTAAACATTTAGTCTGATATACGCCTGGCAGAACAGCAGCACTTCTTGAATAAGTTACAGTTCCTTCATTAGTAACAAGTTCAATAATTGAAGAATCTGAAACTTCATAATTAAAATTATTTTTATCAGCTTCATTTCCACCAATAAGATTTACATTAATTTCATATTCCTGGTCATTGTTTTCAAGTTTTATGAAATTACTTTCTGTTGTTATATAATTTATTTTACTTACAAGATTATTGTTCTGAACAATAACCATAATATCATGAGTCTGACTACAGTATTTATTTTTAATCGTAATGTTAGTTATTCCGTCTTTTTTTCCATAAATATAAAAGAGATTGTTTGTATTTGTACATTCTACAATGTCCGGATCCTTTATCTCATAACTGAAAGAATTAGAATAATCAGCTTCATCTTCCATAATTAATTTTGCAGTAACTACGGCATAATTATTACCTTCTATTACTACAAAATCATTATCACATGAAATATATCCGATCTCAGTATCGTCAGAAACAATAACAGTAATATCTATAGATTCATTACATAAACTGTTAGATGCTCTTATAACGGCAACACCACATTCTTTTCCGGTTACTTCACACTTTCCGTTTGAATATGTAATTCCGATAATTCCAGGATTATCTACTTTTGAAAAACTTGTATATAAATTGTCAGCTTCTACACCACCTTTAATTTCTGTAGTAAAAGAAACACTTTTTCCACCCTTATATACTTTAATAACATTGTTTGGAGTCGAAATGTATTTTGCTGCATAAGTTGAATCCGGAACAACAATAAGCATCGAAGAACTGTATTTACTCTTAACGTGTTCTACAGTAACCTTTGCAACTCCACTTTTAAGTGCTGTAATATTTGCACAGTTTCCTGAATATTCAAGGCTGATACATGGAGAATCCCATTTCCAGACAAAATCATTGTTATCGCTTGCCTTTCCGCCATATAAAGACGAAATGATACTAACCTTTTTTCCTCTTTCAACTTCAAGAGTAGTATATGGAAGAACAATATAAGGCTCTATATATGTAACGTCAGAACCGACCTTAACTTCAAGGTATGCTGTAAGCCCGTCACATTTTGCTATCACTATTGCAGAACCTGCAGTAAGGGCTGTAATTACAACACCTTCGCTGCTCTGTCCGCTTAAACTGATTATTCCTTCATTAGATAAACTGTAACTGATGGATGCCGAAACATTTTCAGGCTGATGTCTTACATATGCAGTGCGGCTGTCTCCAATGTTCATTTCTATTGAAGTATTCTGAAACTCAAGAAGTGAGATTTTTGTATTTTCTTCTTCCGGTTCCAGATTACAAGATACAAATAATGCAGCCATTAAAAGGCTTAGCAAAAACAATACTTTTTTCATCTTTTATCTCCAGGTCTCATGATTAACGATAAATGTTTCTGAATATTCTCCGTAAACATCACAGTATTTCGGATAAAAAACAGTTACTGTAAGATTTCCATCATACGTGGTACTGTATCTGTATGAAGTTCCGCCAGCACTTCCAGAACCTGAAATTGTAGGTGGAGTTCTAGAAGGATCTGCATCCGGTATATATACTTTTTCTCCATCATATTCATATTGATACAAAATCGAATTTTCCATTCCAGGATATTTACTCATATTAGAAACTACAAGCTGTATATTCTCAGTATCTGCAACATTCAGTACATGGTTCTTTGCATCAAATGATGATTTTTTATAACTTCCTGACAATTTGAATTCCGGCTTGAAATCATCATATGTAATACAGATAGGTAAATCCTGATAAACATTCTGATCGAAGTTTTCAAGCTTTAATGTGCCATAAAAACAATTCAATGGAACGATTTCAAGATAATCCGGATATGAAATTTCATTCGCATCTATTCCAAAACTAAGTTTAAATACCTGTAAATCATCGTTTCCTTTCGGAAGTTTTTCGAATCCCTCATTCTTATTTGAACCGTTATTTATCTGTTTCATGGTATAAGTTCCGGCTTTAGTATCAAACTTAAGACCTTTCGGACTTGTAGAAAAATATACCCTAGCTTTTTTATCTGACTTTAAAAGTCTTACACTTCCTGGATTAATTGTCTCTGTTGCCTTATTGTTCTTGTCATAAACAATAAGCTTTGCAAGTCTGAGACTTACGTCTTCAGTAACTGTCAGTTCCATACTTGCAGATACATTTCCAAGTTTCGCCGTAATCGTAGAACTACCGCACAATGTTGTAGCCGTAATGTCTACATAACAAACCTTTTCCTTATCATCCAGTACCTTTTTTACAGTCGCATAAATAGAACTGTTTGTATTAATCTCGACTTCGTTATATCGGTCTTTCGGATATACATTAACCGGTACCTTTATATGCTGATTAACTCCAAGTATTCTGCTTCCTTCCAGGAATGAAATAAACGGTTCTTCTTTAACAAATACAGATATATATTTTGTAATACCATTGTATTTACAGATAACCCTTGTTTCTCCTGTTTTCTTTGCAATAATATTAACCTTGCTGCCCTTAACAACTGGTCCGTTATGGATTTCAAGAATATCCTTATTTTCACTTTCCCAGGTAATGTTATTAAGTTCTGATTCAGAAGAGTTTTTCAATGCTGCAGTAAGCATCGAGATTTCGTTTAATTTCATAGTAAGATAATCTTCAGAAACACTTAATGAAACATTGTTTTTCTCAACACTTACATAAATAGTCTTGTCATTCTTTGACTTTTCATGATGAAGGACAATGGAACATTCTCCGCTATCGACCGGAACAACAGTCACTTCCGTTCCTTTTGCCTGATAGCTTGAAGAACCCAAGAACTTAATTGTTTTTGTATTTTTAGTACTGATTGTCCATGTAATAGCATCCTGGTCAGATTCAGATACATTACTTCCGTTAAGACGTGAAGTAATCCTTACACCTTTTGCATCATCCTGAACATTGAGGTTTATGATATTAATGTTTGAAGTAATGTAAGAAGAAACAACGTTTGTATTTTCCTTTACATTTACAATAAGTTCATCAGAACAAGACCCATCACTTGAATAAGCACGTACTACACAAGTTCCTTTTCCAATTCCTTCAATGATACATTTTTTATTTGTTCCCGTAACAGTAGCAACTTTTTCATTACTAGATTCATATAAAATTGTCTTTCCGGTAGGACTCTGAACGTCTACCGCCTGAGTTTCGAATGCAAGAACATTTATGGCATTTTCTGTAAATTTCAATTCATTATACAAACTTACAAGAACCTTAATATCAAGATAATGCTTTGTTGCATCGTTTGTAACCCGGATAAGAGTAGTTCCTTCACACAATGGCTTAATCATACAGCTGTTCTGTGTAGGATTCATATTGATAACCTGATTACTTGTTCCGTCTTTATTTTTAATAAGAGATTCAAAACTTAATAGATTCCAGTGGAACAAAGTATTCTGGTCCGGAGTTCCGCCATTCAGATTTACAAAAATCTGCTTATAACTGTCAGAAGGTTTCATTTCTATAAGAGAAGAATCTGTACTTATGTATAAAGAATCTTTTGTATTATCTGTTTCTACGATAACTACAATATCAATGTTCTGACCTGGACAGCGTGCATGACTTACTGTAACTCTTGCAATACCTTCTTTTAATCCTTCAACTACACACTGATTTCCGGCAGGACTAAGCTTAATGATTTCATTCTGAGTAGTATCATAATTAAACTGATTCTGGATGCTTGCATCCCCATTTTCAAGATTTACCTTTATAGTTGCCCTGTTCTTTTCAGTAACAGTTACGACTGTATTTTCAGTTGAAATATAAAGAGGATTTTCTGAAAGGTAATCTGTAACCTTTACGAAAAGATAAAGCGGATAGATTGCAGCATTTGATTCATCACTGTTTGTATGAGTAACCTTGATTTTAGCAAGACCAGGATTTATGGCATTACATATTCTTGAAGCACCACTTCCCGATAACTCTATAACCTGATTTCCTTCCTTTTCCGGTTTACTTTCTACAACTTCCCAACTGTAATTATTTGTATTTATTTCATTATATCCTACAAGAGTAACCCCAAGGTTTTTATAATTTCCTTCCGTAATAATACTGTAGTTATCAGTACTTGTAAGATAAACAATATTATCACTTACCCCTTTTACGCTTACGACAATATTCTTTTCTGCAAAACCACTTTCCTTATATTTCACAGTAAGAAGAGTCTGACCGTTATTAATACCCTTGATTTTGACTACATTTCCAAGTTTTGAAATTGTCGCTATGTTACTGTCTGCAATTGAAAAATCAAATTTTGTAATATCCATATTATCTGAATTTTCAACTGAGGCATTTACCGTAACAGTCTCACCTATAGTCATTTCAACAGAAGTTCTGTCTGTAGTAATGTATGGAATCGTTACAACTTCTTCTTTTGAAACAATAACACGGATATTCAAAATGTTTGCAGAAAAAACAGAAGAAGCCTTTACTAATGCATCTCCTTCCTTATTTGCATAAATATAAACTTTCTCATTGTCACCAATTACAGTAACAACTTCCGAACTTTCACTTTCCCATTTTATGCTTGAATAATTGGAAGGACTGATTCCAACCGGAATACAGCTTACCTCAAGCGGCGTTACTGTATCTTTTGCACTCATTACATAAACTGTCTTATTTATTGTCAGATATCCTGTCTGTGTTTCTGTAATTTCATTTATAATTTCCTTTGAAACTTCGAAATAAATAATAAATGAGTTTTCACAGAAAGAAGAAGAAATTCTTAAAGCTGCAATACCTTCATTTACACCCTTTACTGATAAAACTCCGTTTTCGTATTTATATGAACAAACTTTGTTTTCATAAACATCCTTTATTTCCAGCTTCAAGTCTGACGGAATCTTTTTTGCAAAATAAGGTTTTATATTAATCGTGTTTCCAACTCCAAGATAGTTGTATCTCTTATCAATATTAACAAAACTTGAAGAATCAACTGAATCACGGCTCTTTTTTACATAAACGACAATTGTCGAATATATTCCCGAACTGTACTGAGCAGTAACCTCACAAGCACCTTCGTTCAATGCCTTTATTGTACATTCCTTGGAAAGTCCGTCGATACTGCAGATATTTGAATCTGAAACAGACCAGGTAATATTTTTACATTCATCTTCTGAAAGATTTGTTTTTATGGAAGTTTTATATTCATCTCCCTCAACAAGTCCGATAATGCTTTCACTTAAAATACTTACGTTTGCAGAGTTCTTTCCAAAATCACTTACAGTAATAACGAAGTTTACATCTTCTGAACCTTCATGCTTTGCAGTAAATACAGTAGAACCTTCTTTTCTTGCCGTAATCTTAAGAGCCTTTTTATCCTCTCCCATTGAATAAGAACAGACAGAAGAATTACTGCATGACCATTTTATACCGTTAATTTTTTCATCGTTAATCGTATTAAGTGATAGTGTCGCACTTTCTCCAACCCTCAATAAATAATGATCTTTATCTGTTGAAAGCGGATACATAGCATCAAGCTGCTCCTGAGTCTCTGCAGTATAAATCAAAACCTTAGACGGAATATTTACAAGAGAATGAGTAATGTTTACAAAACTTGTTCCCGTTTTCTTTGCAGTAATATTAAATTCATTATCGCTCTGCTCTACATCTATATTCTCTCTGTACTGCTCTTCAAGTTCATACCCGAAATCAGAAGAATAGTTTTTTACTGTCTGACCATAACTATCCATCAATTCAGCTTTCAAAACATAAGAATTACCGTTTACAATTCCAATTATCTTTTCCGTATTTATGATGTATTTTTCTTCAAAAGTTTCTGTATTTCCAACGGCTACACTGAATTTCAATTCATTTGCAATACCTTCTCCGCCGACTGTAACTACAGAAATACCTTCCTGTAATGCGGTTATAGATGCATTTTTGCCGTTTGCATTAACATTTATAATAGAAGAATCTGAACAGTTCCATTTTATACCAGCGATAACAGAATCAAGAGGCATTTTTGAGCCGAATGAAAGAGAAATATCAATTGTATTTCCAACTTCCATACTGTAATAATTTTTTGAAAGGGAAATATAACTGTTTTCATATAATTCCTGGTATGTATCAGCAATTACTACAACAATGTTTCGTTCAATACCAAGTTCTTTATTCAATACATTAATGTTACAGTTACCCTTCTTTAATGCCGTAATGTAACATTCGTCTTTATTTCCTTTAATCTGACAAACATTTCCATCATCACAAGACCAGATAAACTTATCCATTTCATTTTCTGATATATTAACTGTATTAAGTTTTATGGTTTTTGTACTTCCAGTAATAAGCTCTATAATCGAAGGAACACTCACATCTTTTTCAACCGGACTTACAGCTTTATCCCTGATTGAAATGAAAATCTTTTGTGCTACGGCATCTAAATAACTTACAGTAACAACTGCCTGACCTTCTTTTAAACATCTTATGTATGCACTGTCAGAATTATCATCTACCTGGACCAGAGAAAGATCTTCATTATTCCATACGATGTTTTCAATATCGTCTCCATTAATAAAAGCTTCAACATAAACTGAATCTCCCTTATTAACGAGGAAGTTTGTTTCTGACAAAGAAAGTATATGACTTTGAGCAAGTTCTTCTTTTGTGGCTGCAGTATACAAAACTATTTTTACTTCATTCGAGCTTTTATCATGTCTTGCAGTAATTGTAGTCTGTCCTACCTTCTGGGCTGTAATCCGACATTTATCTGCGTTTCCGCTTATTTTTGCTACAGAGCTGTCTTCTATTTCCCAGGATATTCCATTTAATTCTTCTTCTGAAGCCCCATTTAGAGTTACTTCAACAGTATCTGTTTCCCCATTTACAAGACCAAAGAATTTCTCATAAGAAAAATAATAAGGTTTATCAATTGTTTCGCTGCTTATAATTTCTACATAAAATACAACCGCATTTGCAGCATCTTTATTAGTTACCTTGATTTCAGTTCTTCCACCTTTCTTTCCCTTAATGATAAGAACGTTCTGACTCATTCTTGCATCACAGATATTTACGTCAAAACCTTCGCAATTATATTCATCAATATCAACTGTGCCAGAACTCTTCAATTCATAATATCCGGTCTCACCAACAAAAACAGAAGGATATCTGTTATCTGCATAGATAGCAGACATAGTTTGAAGTTCTTCTACTGTTCCGCACATCAAAACAGCCTTAAACGGCTCAACCATAGTAGAAGCAGATGCCTTTATATCTGTAATTCCACTCGCCTTTCCACTGATAACAGCCGTAAAACCTGATCCGTTTACATCTGCAATATTTGAATCTTCTATACTCCAGTCAATAGAAGTAATTTTTTCTCCGCTTTCCTGTTCTACCTTATATTCTACAGTCTCACCTTTTACAACTTTTACAATTCCTTCACCTTTAATCTTTACTCTTTCTGTAAGACCGCCTTTTTCATAAACTTTTACTTTAATATTACAGTCAAGATTGCTCTTCGGATGATGAACAGTAATAGTCGCAAGCCCGATTTTATTCGCAGTTATAATTCCCTGAGTATGAAGGACAGAATATTCATCTTCAGTATCAGAAGATGTAACACTTCTGTTATTTGAATATTTCACAGTTCCATCTGAAGTAATAAATGATATTACAGATGAATCATCTACAGTCCATACAAAACTATTTCTGTCAGCTTCATTTCCGCCAGTCAAAAGACAGTCTAAAGTATACTCTTCTCCAACTTCCATCTTCACTACGTTCTGGCTTGTAGTAATGTAATGAGACTGAGCAATCTGATTATAATTCTGAACTATACATAAAATCTCATTCGGAAAATTACAATATTCATTATGAACAATAAGTTTTGTCTGACCATCCATCAATGGTTCAACAAAAAAACTGTTGTTAATCTGAGTAACTTTTACAATACCTTCTTCTGAAAGCTCATAAGAAAACTTTGATAAATCATCAACTTTGTCACTACCTACAACGCTGCAGTTAATTACACGGCTGGAACCATCATCAATGAAAAGTAAATTACTGTCACTTTCAATATATTTTTCTGTAACTGTATTAACAACAATTACCTGAATTTCGAGAGTCAGGTTACAGTCCGGATGCTTTGCTTCGATTACTGCATAACCTGTTTTCAGCGGATTTACTGAACAGACATTATTACTTTTTGAAACAGAAACAATATCCGTTCCTTCTTTTACTGTATATGAGAATAATGACAAATCATTTTGTACACTTCCGATAAGATTGAATGTAATGTTTTTAATACCGTCACTTAATGCCGTCAAAACTACATTCTGTGTAGTTGTAATGTAGCAGGCACCTTCTGTCTCCGGAACAACATAAATCAAAACACAAGCATCATGTTTCGCTTTTGGATGTGAAATTGTAATCTTTGAATATCCTTTTTCAAGACCTTCTACAACAACGGCATTATTTGCCTTTTCAATCTTACAGACATTTTTATCAGCATTTGAAAAATCAAAGAGAACATTATCAGCATAACTTCCGTTATATAAAGAAACATTTATTGAAATTTTATCGCCAGGATGAATTATGTTTGTTACGTAAGGTGTAACAATGTATGGCTCAACGTCAAGGCTTCCAACAACATTAATCTGAAGATAGCTTGTAAAACCCGCACATTTTGCAATCAGTACACAGTTACCGTTTTTCTTTCCGGTAATTACACAGCCGTTCCCAGACTGATTCGTAATATCTACAATGCTTGAAGTATCATCAATATAATAATCAACATTTGTTTTTGTTATCATGCTTTCCGGGCTTATTTGAAAAAGTACCTGCTTACTTTCCCCGACACCCAACGTAATTTCAGAAAGTTCGAATTTTGCACCAGTAACATATTCTTCTTCTACTTCTTCTTCAAAGTTACATGAGAAAAATAATACTGAAAGTAAAACTAAAAATATAACAGATAACTTTTTCATAAAAACCTCAATAACTAAACTAGTATCTCCACAAAGTCTGGCAGTTTACCGCACCTTCGTTTTTCATGATGGAACTTACTTCAATTCTGTTTTCACCAAAGCCATAAAGTGGAATATAGAACATGAAAGACGGAAGCTTAGACAAAGAATAAGGCTCTTCGTCAATGAAACACAAAGTATCACTTCTTTTTACCGGACAGATATAAACACAGTTTTCACTGCTGCTCTTCAAAACGTATTTATAAGTACATCTGATGGTTTTCCCTTCAAAACCTTTCATCTTTGAGTTATTTACATAAACGCTTACCATGTTTTTTGATTTATCAAAATTAATGGTACAGTTATCAGATTTGTAATTATTTTTGATTACTGAATCAAAATAATTTGTATCAATTACTGATGCATTTACATTCTTCATAGTAACATCAACATAATTACCGCTATCTACTGCCATACGCTGTACTTTAATAGTTTTCTGCACAGGTTTTCTTGAATCATGAATCTCATTTATCTGATTGGCACAAGAAAATAACATAAAACACATTCCAATAATTACAACCGCTTTTTTCATTTTTATATCTCCTTTTATTGAACTTATTTCCATATTTCTTTTTTTCCAGTTATTGTACTTTTTGCATCCAAAATTACACAATTGTTTTCTATTAATTCTTTAGCATAAAGAAACCATAATTTATCTTTTTTAAATCTGTACTTTCCTGGTACAAGACTATTATGCCAGGTTGTAAAACCTCTGAATTTAATTCTTGCAGTCTGTATATCCATTTTTACTTATTCCTTTACATTACATTTATTACAGCCTGACATTCCTGACCACCAATTTTTGCAGTTATAATAGCATTCCCTTTATTACGTGCCTCAATAGTACAGCTTTTATTCGTACTTGATTTTATGAACGCTACATCCATATTGCTGATGTAAAATTCCGTTTCATAATAATCCAGGGCATCCGTAGGATTTACTACAATATTACAAATCTGAATGTTATCCTTAAAAATATTATATGTTTCACTCTGAAAGCTTACACTTTCAACATAGTTATCTACATCATCCCAGATTGAAAAAAGCTGGTCGCATGCTACTAAAGTAAAACTTAATAATACTGTCAGACTCAAAAAGAACTTTTTCATTCTGCTATCCTCTTTTCAACATTTCTGATTCAATATTCTTAAGTCTTTCACTCATTTCAATATTGAATCTGCTTTTTTTCATTCTTGAAGGATTGCTCTTTTCATAAAAAATCTGATGAAAAACATTAAGCGTATCTTTATCCATCTTTTCATAATCACATTTTGTGTAATGTAAAATGAAGTTTTCCTTTCTGATTTTGATTATCAAAATCATAGAAAGAATTACTGTTGCCATAATAAAAACTTCGATCATCTTTTTTAACTCCTTATTTTCTTGTATATCTCTGCTTCGGTACATCCTGATTAAACGGTACAAGAGTGATGATTTTATCTACATCAACACTGACAAGAGTACCAGGAGAAATTGTAATAGTCGGTTCGATTTCCAAAGCTCTGTCTAAAAGTTTATCTGTAAGCCTATTTACAAGATCCTGATTCTCCGCAATCAGTTCACGTTTTGCAGCAGATTTTTGAGCGTTTGAATACTTGTAAACGTTCTGATTAAGAACTGTAAACAGACTCGATAGCCCCATAGCACGGATGTATGAAAAATAATGGTCATTGAGAGTTCCCTTGATTCCAGAATACCCCTTTCTGTCAACACCCGCCATTGAACCAAGCGTTACAAGATAATCCAGTCCGTCTCTGTTTATAATCATTTCTGTCCATGCAATCTGAGTTCTGGAAATTCCTATGGAAGCACTTGAATAACTTCCACGTAAAATAGTACCCGATGGAATCAGCAGATTCTTTCCGGTTTTTGAATCATATACATTATTCAGGACACGGGCAGTAATCGCCCCCGGATAATCAGTATTGATTCCGCTTACCATTACCGCATGGATAATTGTTCCAGGATATATTGAATTCTCTGGAATTGCTGTCATTCCGCTTTTTGCATTTTTATCAGAAGCACCGTTATTAAAATTTCTCTTGGAGCTGGTACTATTCTTATTCTGACCTGCAGCATCTGAAAGCGAGTTTACAAGCTGATTATACTGTTCCATATAACCCGTAACCGGATCCTGACCCATTCCACCACCATAAGGCATATAAGAAACATTTGAGCCATATCCCATATTTGCACCAATCTGAGGAAAACCGTTATTAGAACCGCTTGTTCCGTTGAAACCTGTATAACGAATCTGAGAAGTTACCGCATCATTCAAAGCTGTATTTTCCGGAACCGGAGCAACATTACCAGTCTGCTGCGGCTGATAAGCATAAGAAGAAGATGTACTTTTTCCGACATTACTAACATTAGAATTTTCATAATCCTTTCTGTCATTAGTAGTCAGTAATCCTTCTGCATAATTAGCATCCGACTGATTTTTTTCCTGAGAAGTCTGAATATGAGCCCTTGAAGCATAATCTCCAAAGTCCGGATTATAATCAGAAGTATTTATTTCCGTATTTGTCTTTCCTTTCTCTGCCAGAGTCTTTCTGTCAGACATAATCTTTTTTATTTCAAGACATAAGAATAAAAATGCCAGAATGCCAACAAGAATAGAAAGAATAAGTGTTTTTCTGCTCTGACCAGCTACATATTTACCTTTCGAACCGTTCAGTTTGTCAAAATCAATTTTGTTTGATTTCTTGTTTTCTTTCTTTTCTTCCTCTTCTTCTTCATCATCATCTGCAGAAGAATTGTTTAAATCATTGAAATTAACTTCATCATCACCAGAAGAATAAATCAACTGTTCCTCAAGAGGATCAAAATACTGTCCTTCTGTTTCTTCTTCCCCTTCGTCTTCATCACTGTCTTCATTTACTTCGAGCAGGTTTGAAATATCTACGCTATTGTTTTTTTCTGTCTCTTCACTGTCAGTTTCAGATTCTGTTTCTTCAGCAGAAAGCTCTCCTTCATCTTCAGATTCAGTTTCTTCTGAATCATCTACAAACTGAGGTATAAATCCGCCGGAAACTTCTTCACCATTATTAATATCAATAATGTCAGAATCTTCCTCGGTTTCACCTTCAACTACAGAAGATAAATCTATATCCGTGTCAGAAGATTCTCCTTCAATGATTTCATCAATATCAATATTTTCTTCTTCCGGTGACTGAGTTTCTTCCTGTTTTACTTCTTCTGTTTCTTCTTTCTTTTCGCTTACATATCCTTCACGGCTTCGTCTTAAAAAGTCATTAAAAGCACTAAAGGAAGTTTCTTTATTTTCTTCGCTCATTTACTTCCCCTATCTTTTAATATTCATAACTTTTGGAGTACCCTTTTTCTTGGTAATAACCACCTTCTTATGACCAACTCTCAATGTAACTTTATTTACAAGTTTATTGATGATAATAAGATTGTGTATTTCCGGGTCTATTTCATAATTTACAATATCCCGATTATTCTCCCAAACGGCTGGAAATTCTTTCTGCAGCACAACTTCCGGAAGCAAAATATAAGTGTGACTTCCATCATCATAAACACGGTTAGGTATCCATTCAACTTTTGAAGAGCCAACAGGAACTGTTACCTTGTAATTAAAACTTATAAGGGAAGCATCTGTTGTGTCATAAGAAGTTTTAATTGATTCGGGAAAAACCTTCTTTGTTTTACTTGTGATAAATTTTTTCTCAGCCGGATAAGTAAACTTAACCATAGGCTGATAATCTGTTTTTGTAGAATACAAAACAAAGTGATAGATTCTTTTATTTGTTACTATCATCATGTTAGTCTCAAGCCCTGCACTTTTAGGCTTAATCATAACAAGCTGACGGCTTCCTTCATCACTTTCCCAGATATCTCCGGTTATTTCCCACCTTTCTGTATCTGACATAAAAGGAACAGAACCTTCGGGCATCTGTTCATCATTATTTAAAAGTATTGTTGTAAGTGAAAGCTGTTTTGTAAAAACCGGAAACTGTCTGTTTTCATCATAATCATAAATGCTTGTTCCACCTACAAAGTTTTCCAGTGTCACAAAACTGTCTTTAAGGCTCTGTTTAACTGCAGCCTGACCAGTCGGACGTTCCTTCAGATTTTTTTCATATTCTGCCTTATCAATTACGATGTATTCTTTTTTTTCAATAATTACAGGTTCAAGATCATATACAAATTCACTTTCCTTGATTCTTATTCCGTTTACATCATATTCATTTTCTTTTACTACCGGAACTTCCGGAAGAACAACTTCTTTCTTTTCTTCTTCAAGGTCTTCACTTTTTTCAATATCTATTGTCTTACAGGAAGTAATCAAGATAAGAACTGATAATAAAATAAATCCAAACTTTTTCATAAATAAACCTCTATTTTGTAACATCCACGATACTGTAATCTGTAATATATATTCCCAAAGGATTCAAAACTCTTCTTCGCTCTTCAAGACTGTTATATTCTTTTGCACTCATACGATTGAAAGTAAAGATTCCCCTCTTTCGTACTTCTGTTTTTCTAAATCCATCCATATCACTTTCACTAACAATAAAATCAACCTGATATGTACTTTCTGAAACCGGAATTATAGTTTCGATTGCAGCATTTCTTTTCAACTGTCCTACAAGACTGAAAGGATCTTCATTCCTTATATCAAGTTCATAGAAACGTCTTTTCTTTTCCTCAAGATAATTCATCGCACGTACATAATTGTTGTACATATACTGTGAATCTGTAGTTATCGTATAAGTACAGTCTATATAAGTTTCAAGAATATGCTTTATTGCAGCTTCCTTAATGTCATACTGGTCAAAACTAATGCCGGGAGTAGTTCCGTAATATCGGGCTTCACCCAAATCATTTACACCAACTACAACTAGTTCAGTCTTCGGTAATGTTGACTGATAAATCAGTATTCCCACACACGCACAGAACAATAAAAGACTGCACAGACCGACAAAACGCCAGGCATTACAGTCAGCATGAAGTTTACTTATCAAGCCGTCATATTCTGCAATTGTTTCATCAAAAATAATTTTGTTTTCAACATTCCCTTTAATGGTATATGTTTCCGGTTTCCATTTAATTCTTGGCATAATCTATATTCAATACTCCTTATTTATTATCTATAGCTTTCTGTGTATCTTCTTTTGCAAAATTAACCGCATCATTATCATTTGGACCTTGTACCATAGGTTTTTCATAACTTCCAAATTCATACTTATCTATTCCAACTTTATCTGGACTGTCATTTGAAACAGGATTTCCCAACTTGTCACGAGCTTGTCCCATATTTCCCAAAGCAACACCTACACGGTTTTTTCCATCAAATCCGTGATCCATAATATTTCCTCTGTTAGCAAGACCCGCAAAAGCACCAGTAGCTGTACTTTTTGCAGCACGCATGACTGACCCCATATAACTATTTCCAACTTTGTTTCCACCAGCACGTTCTGCATGAGTCTTCGAAATCTCTTTAATGGCATTTCCAAGGAAAGCAGATTTCATACCTGTATTAAACTGTGAAAGTGTTGCACTGGCTCTTGTTGAACGGTTTGCATAATTTATTAAATCAGATGAAGTTCTGTCAGATACAGTATCTTTAGTCTGAATACCTTTACCATATGTTCCAATGTTGCCCCTCTGCCATTGTGCATTGTTATATGTTCCACCTAATTCGCCTTTACCATCTGCATTTGCACTTCTACTTCCAATACCAGCCATCATAGGAATAGCTTCTTTTCCACCCCTGAGTTCTTCTGGTTTCTTATTATCATTAGATTCAAACTGAGAACTGTCATTATCACCTTTTCCATTACCACCACCGGAATTTCCCCCTCTTCCACGGAACACAGCAGGATCTACAAAACCGCCTTCTGCTCCGGTAAAATCGTTCATTCCAGTCATTCCGCCAAAAACCCTTCCGGCTTTTCCTATGCCAGAAATTGTATTTCCGATATTTTCTTTATTAAAATGCTTAAGTCCGCCTTTTGCAGATTCTCCAATGCTTGAAGCAATACTTTTTGCTACATTTCCACCAGCAGCTTTAGCTGCCATTCCTGATGCTATTGCACTTGTACCACCAGACGCAACGGATAAAGCAGCCTTTCCCATAGCTCTGTGTGCCATAGTTGCACCCGCTCCAACTGCTACTCCCTGACCAACAGCCTTTGCAAACTCACCGAATGACATCTGAGGTTCTCCACCAGTAAGCATTGATGCAATAGCGGTAGTATTCTTTGTGATTACAAACAGTAAAAGACTCTGAAATACAACTGTACAGCAGAACTGTAAAACTCCACTTGGAGAAGATGCAATTACAAGATTATCAATGACAACTGACTGCATATAAACTTCTACAAACATATCAATCATTGTCATAATCGACAGAAATAAAACTGCAGAGATAATCATCAGCTTTACAAGGATTTTTACAAAGTTTCCGATTAATGCCTGACTGTACTGCTTTGAACCATCCCACAATGACAACGGAAGGAAAAACAGTCCGAATCCAACCATAAAATAATAGTCTATCAGTGCCATTACATAATTGATTAATACAACTATGTAGCAGACAATTGCAACAAGAACTGAAGCAATATAAAATATTCCAGTCATTATTGAAGTAAAACTTGTAATATGAACTTTCGGCATCGTATCTACGCCTACATTAAAAAATGCAAGGCAGTATTTAAAAGTAAGGTTTAAGTCTATTCTTCCGCTGACCGGATCTACAATGTTAATCTGCAGAGCCTGTCTTACACTTTCATCTACATCCTGTGTATTTGCAGTCGTAAATACTCCGCCCGTATGTTCTCCAAGCCATTTATAAAATTTCTGCTTCGAAGGTGTTACTACATTTTTAGCTTTTTCACCCAAAGTTCCCTTGCTCTCCGGAACTTCTACATCATATTCGCCCGAAGAAAATATTACGTCATAGCCGATATTCTGGGCAAAAGGAAGAATAGCTTTTGTTATAACCGGATAAAAATATAGCATTACAAGATACACAACAAGAGTCATTCCAAGCTTGATTATCTGTTCCCTTGCACTTGAAGCCTGAAGCCATATTTTTATGCAAGCCATACCGATAGCAAACAAAAAACACGTTGCTGCAATAATCTGAGCCATATCAGAAAAATAATTCTGAAAGTTTGCTATACGGTCTAAAAGAGAATATACGCTATGGTTTATCCAGGTATCTTTCATGCTGATAAATTCCTATTAATCTAATCTGCGGTTTCCAAAACCTCTGTAATCAGAAGTATCTCCCACACTGTCCAAAACATAAAACGGCTGTTCACCAGTAAGACCAGTTTCTGACATTTCACTTTCCTGACTTTCTTTCTGCAATGCCATTTCCTGTGCCATCTGACTTGCAAGAAGATCGCCTACATTTGAAACAGAATCCAGAGTATGTGTTAAGGCTGTAAGATTCTGCGAACTTACCATAAGAAGTTTCTGCAGTAAGGCAGCTTCACTTGTTTCTCCAGTTACACCCTCAGTAATGTCATTTGCAAATTTAAGGCTTGCTTCTATTACATCTTTTGATTTTTCTGTCTTTACCTTGATTTCTTTTGCCTTACTGCTCATCTGTTCTGACACACCATATAGAGCCATAAATGTTTCATATTCAACTCCATATCTCTGATAAAACTCCTTACGTTTCTTTGCTGACATATTTGCAGCATCCTGAAGATCACCGAAACTTTTCTTGATTGAATCATAAACGTTTGTCGTCACCATATCTTCAAGAGAAAAACTGATGCCACCGACAATCATATTCTTTTCTTTATAAAGATTGTCCATATTGTTCATCATCTGCTTGTAGTTATCAGCCATGTTCATAAGCTGTGAAAGAGTCGAAGGATTAATCTGAGACAAGTCCATAGACTGCATGTTTTTTATCTGGTTTTCGACCTGCTGATAAGTTCCCTTAATCTGATTGTATGTTGCTTCAAGCTGCTGAGCCATCTTAATTCCGTTTTGTATAGAAGCCGCAATACTCTGTACATCAACGACTGCAAACTGAGCATGAACTGTTGTAACAGCCATAAGCGAAACTAAAATTCCAATAAGTCTTTTTTTCATTTTTTAATTCCTCTAATTAAAATATGTACTCCATGTATTCATACAGTTATCAAGACACGCTTTCTTAACTGTTTCCAGAAAGTCTTTCTGACATTCATCACTTCCAGTCCTTACAAAAAGATATGTTTCTGTAAATATTTCAATATGTTCTTTTTTCAAGGTAAGTGAAAAGTTATTTTCATCACCTTCGTTGTACGTATAACAGAAACGGAAAAGAGCTTCGTTCAAAACATTACCATCAATAAGGCATGCTTCTTCATTTTCCGGATTCAGGCATACTTCAACTGTTGAAGCAACTATAAAACCAAGCGTTATTACATCCGGAACCTCTGGAAAATCAAAACCATCATCACTTCTGACTAAAATCTTTTTGTTTTCCTGAATCATCCGGCTTAAGTTTTCAAAATCAAATGTCATAAATATTTCTCCCAATCATAATCTTTAAGGTAATGTCTGAACGGTATTCCCTGAACATCAAGTATTTCGTCTACATAACACCTTGCTTTTTTCTGTCCTTTTCTTTTTTCCAGAAGATATTTCTGAAACTCAAACCAGGAAATATAATTTCCGCTTCCCTTCGGATATTCAAAAGTTGATTCCCTTCCTCGGAATAATGCAAGCTGAATTGCCCCAAGTGACAGCTGGAACAATCTTGAACCCGCAGTACATTTAAGGTAATAATCCCTTTTCTTTGTAGAAGTAGAAAGTATTCCTACCTCTTCTTCTGAAAGTCCCAATTTCTGATATTTATCACTGAGTTTCAAAGCTTTCGGATCAGCAAGGAATATCTGGGTCGGACAGTTCTGAATCATCGTAGATGCCAAAGGAGAATCAGCTACTGCAGAAGGATTCTGAGTTGCAAAAATACAGAAAACGTTCTTCTTTCGAAGCGTTAAAAGATATTCCTTCATTTTTGAGCGTATTATTTCGTTTTCAAGACCAAACCAGCATTCATCCATGATGAAGAATGTCAGCTTTCCCGTAAACTGTTTTTCGAGGTAATGGAAAATAAAAAGAATTGCCGGAGCTGAACAGTTTGGACCCAAATCCATGATGTGTTCCATTTCAAACAAGACCCATCTTGCGTTTACAAGCGAAGTATTGTCACCATCAAAAATATGTCCGTATCTTCCTTCAACACAGTACTGAGCAATAGCATCACTTAAGATGCTGTAACCCTGTTCATCAACGTACTCAAGATTCATCTTGAAAGTAGTTAATGTACGCATATTTTTGGGAAGAACTGTCAAAGCCCGTAAAGCAGTTTCAATCGCAAGACGCATTCTCGGATTAAGCTTTACACCCTGTAAGGCAATAATTGTCTGTATGAACTCGTTAGCCCACGCAAATTCCTTATCATCATCAATGTCACGCAAAGGCTGAAAGCAGACTGTCCTATCAGCCGGGTTTATGTATGAACCGCCAGTAGCAAGAGTAAGAGTAAGGCTCGAAAGTCCGTAGTCCATGAAAAAAACCTGAGAATCCGGATATTTCAAAGTAGATGCTGCAATAAGATTAAGTAATGTAGATTTTCCCGCACCTGTCGGACCTAAAATTAAAGTATGCCCTACGTCTCCGTCGTTCAAGTTCAGATAGAAATTTGCACTGTAATTTGTCGCACAAGTAATAAGAGGTTTATCGATTCCCGTAAGGTCTCCGATAAACTTATTATGTTCAATGCCAGCCCAAATTGCAGAGAACGGCAATATATGAGTAAAGTTTCCAGTTGAAATAGCAGGGCGGCGGATATTTGCAGTTGTATTTCCGGCAATCATACCCTTAAAGCCGTCAAGGGCACCAAACTCGTTTTCCTGACATGTAAACTGACATCTTTCAATTGTAGTCTGAATTCTACGCATCTTTTCAATGGCTGCAGAATAGTCTTTATCCCACACCATAATCGAAGAATTGTAATAGCACAGTCCGTTTACATCTGTCGAAACTTCAACCTGTAAATCCTGAATGTCTCCAACAGCAGCCAAGGCTCCCTGGTTTTCAATACGGCTTTCATATCCGAACATCATCTCCGATGCCATCTTTTTTCCGCTTTTGGCACCACCCATAGCACCCGATACCTGCTTTTCGATTTCCTTCAAGGCTTCACTTTTTTCAATCGGAAAACATCTGTGTACACATCTGTACTCAATATTCACCTTATTCAACTCATTCAAAATTGTCGGATAAGTCGCAGTCGGAAAGTCATTTATCTCAACAATCGGACAGTAATAGTCCCCAAGTCTGATAGTCTTTCCGTTATCAATTGATGAATCCTTTATAAAGTGATCAATTGCAATGCAATGGTCCGGCACCATAATAGGATGCCTCTTAAAACTTATAGTTGAATGAAGGTATGCTATAGTTTCTTCTGTTGTCAGAGGTCTGATAATAAGACGGCTTGATAAAACAGAAGTCATGTTATCTACAATCTTTAAGAACTGGTTTATTTCATTCTGATAATTCAGTCCTATTTCCGGTTCAGTATAGAAAAACTTTACGAACTTCTTTTTAATCTGAATATCTGCTTTATATACAAAATTAATGTAATAGCATGAATCAAAATGCTCTCCGGTAAGGCGGAATTCACTCTCCCTTTCCTTATCAATAATAAGACCTGCTACATTATCAAAATCTGCTGACGGATAATCATGCATCTTGAATCTCTGGCTTTCAAGAGAAATCATCCATCCGTCTCCAAGAGTCTTTATCTGATAATTAAAATATTCAAAAACAACATTGATATAAGAAGCTGAATAACTTTCAATGTCATAACCACGGAAAGCGTAAGTAATCTGAAGGTTTCCGTTTTTCTGAACTACAACACATTTTTCAAGTTCAGCATCACCAACAAAATATTTAATCCTTACCCAATACCACCAGGGAAGAATGGAAGACATTTCTACCTTTCTTTTCTGCTTTGAGACAAAATTAGGTTTAATGACCGGATTACCGCCAGCATCTTTTTTTGAAAACATCCAGTATACTTTTTTTATAATGTTCATTTTTTCCCTAACAATAAATCAGCTTTCTTTTCCAAGGCATAAGCCTTAAAATATGCAATTACTTCTTCCCGATTTTCAACTCTCTTTTTTATCCTCTGTCCTTCATAGATAAGGTAGTAACAGCCGGATCCGAAATTATTCTTATCAACTGAAAAATTAGACTTCTGTCCGTTGATATAAACTATGAACTTTTCCGTTCCTTTTATTTTTTTAATTATTATATCCATTTATGCACGGTTGACAATAGTATTAAATACAAAAATAAAAAGTTCGTATTACGAACTTTCTGTAATTTCCTAGCTCAAGAAATTACTGTAATAATCAAACAGACTTATCTGAACATCATCCATATCTTTGATTACATATTTTCTGTCGTCTTCAAAAAATGCATACTTACCGCCAGCACAAAGCTCTTTTACAAGAGGTTTAAAAGAAACAGTATCATCAAGCAGCTTGTAAAAGTTATCAGCGTTTCTTTCATTTTCTGCTTTATCTTTCAACTCTCTTAAAGCCCTGTCAGCCAAAAGCCATTCTTCCTGGTCTATTTCTACATAATTAAGATTCAGATAGTTTTCAAGATATCCCATAACCTTATAAAACTGTTTATCACAAAAATAAAACGGTGACTTGTTATTCATTTTTATTTTCCCCCTTGTTTTTTAATTCTGTCATATATGCTGCAAGCTCATATGATTCTTTTATTATAGATTTTTTATCAATTACCTGGTAACCAGCGTTACTCATAAGGGAATTGAATATGTTTACTGCAAAATAATCAGTTACAGTTAATTTTTCCGGTATTACTGAATTCTTCATTTATCTCCTTCCCTTACGACCTTTGGAAACTTCGTACTGTACATCTGTCGTTCTTTCACTTACAGTCGTATGATTTTTTTCATACTGAGGAACAAGAATAAGCTCTTTTCTTGTTGCCAGTTCCCTTTTATAAACTTCCTTCCGTTCTGCTGATATAATCTTATGTCCTTCATATGTTTCTGGAATTTCGTCTATCATATTTATGATTTCCGGAAATTTTTCATTAATTAACGGAACATTTTTTTCTATAGCCTTTTTCAACGGCTCTATATCAAGTTTAATTAAATCTGCAAAACGTGTTTTATGTTCTCCATCCAGGCTGTAAACAGAAACTCCATCACACGCTGCCTTAATTAGTCTATCCCTGTCATTAAGTTTACTTATCATTTTATTGTCAGGCACATTAGGAGAAAAAGAAGCACCGTTATCAAAAACCGGACATAATCTTGTTCCTTTTGAACTTCCAATTACTCCCCAGTTTCCATTATTTCTATCATTGTTGTTAATAAGACCATCTATAACAATACAATCCCAAAACCTTTCATTAAGACCTTTTATATTCTTTAAAGTCGGATTGTATTTTAAATGAATTAAAACCTCATTAAAATTTACACAATGTTTACTTCCAGTCGGAGATAAACTGACACCTAACTTTTCACTCAACGTCTCATTATGAGCATTTTTTAATTCACGGAATTCAGCAAGCTGCTCTCCGTCTTTACATAAGTCTTTGCACGCTACAACAACGTGATTCTTACGGATACCAAGGATAGTCTGATGAACCGGATACCCCAGAATCTGATACACATGACTTCCAAGATATTCTGATAAAGGAGACTGAGAATAAGAAATCTGAACATCCTTTAATACTGGATCTTTTTTCGGATACTTTACCATCCAGGATTCACCATTAATAAGGATTCCATCCTTATCTCCTGAAAGCCCGCCATAATGTCCATGTTTCCAGCTGTACTCACAATTTTCTAAATTATATATTTTCATCTATTCCTCAGATTCCTTATCAAAAACTTTATCAGCATGTACCCAATACTTTTTTACAATTGTTTCCCAATCTTTCTCACTCATACCACCGTCTGCAATTACATCTTTCACAAGAATACATAAATCATCAAGACGACCATAATACATAGCCCATTCACCTTCTTTATCATACTTTCTCAAATCATCAAGAAATCCCACAACTACTGAAGGAAGACTTTCAGGATCTTTAATCGAATCATCAATATAGCTTTCTGTATGTTTCATAAATGACTCCTTTCAATTTTAAGTGAAGAAAATCTTGAACGAGGAAAATTATTTTTTGATGCAGAAGCAATTACTGATGTAAACGAAGACATTCCAGTTCCTGCTGGACCTGAAATAAAGGTATGCCCTATATTTTTAGAATCTATCTTAAATGTAAATATATAATCAGCTTTGTTTTTTTCAGTAAAATTACTATCCATCTGCATTTATTTTCCAATCCAATATTTATAAGTTTACATTATCATATTCATATAAAAAAGAATAATCGTTTACAGGTTCACCAGTTACGTTAGCGTATGCTGCATAAAAAACTTTCGCACATTTTTTATCAAGTTTTATAAGCTGTCCGTAAGTCTTATCTTTTCTGTAAGATTTCAGAATCTGTTCCTTTATCCTTTCCTTCAAAGCATACGGAATAACAACACTTGTTTCAATGAACTTCATAATTTCTGAGAAAAAAACTTTTTTATTTCCATCTATGAATATCACAACTTTTTTACTGAACATTAATATCCTTCCTCTTATCAATTAAATATCCGACCGGATTTTTCATCATCTTCTGAACAACTACGTTACTTTCCGGAAGCTCTCTCCACGCTACAACATCCTTACTATCAAAACTTATGGTCTTCGGATTAAATGAACATACCTTCATCTTTTCATTCTTAAGGCAGACAAGGTAATCTCCCCCTTCCTTCGGTTTTGAAAATGAAAAATTATGCCATCTGTCATTTTTAAGCTCACAGATTTTATTCAGAATAAAACCGAACATCATATATACCGTAAGTGCTATTACACAAACCTTAAAAACAGTCTCTGCCATTTCTACTACTCCACAAGTTCAATGCCGATTTTACGCAGCATCTTTTTCTTAAAATTATGATATCTGTACTTAAGCTCTCCGTTTTTGTTTCCGCCCTTCCAGTATATATACGGTTTATATGGAACGTATCCCAAAGGAGCCGGATATACAAAACAGAATAAATACACCACAAGTATTCCTACAAACAGATGTATGAATTTCAGCCAGGTCCTTTCCGTGTTCTTTATGAAAAACCTTATGAAGAAAATCAGAACCGGAACAATCAGCATTATCTCGTAGCCCATTTTTTCTTACCCTGACAGTTTTGTGTCCATCCGTCACAAAGCTTTTTGTTAAGTTCATCTTCAACAATCAGACAATAACCGAAAGGCTGGCTCTTATTCTTTACATGACGCCATGAACCTGTAATTATTTTTCCTCTGTCTTCAAAAATCTTTCTTATATAAACCAAATTTGAAAAATCAGAGTTTTCTTTTGCAAGCTCAAATTTCGGATAACTGTCTTTTGATATACATTCTCCCTGTGACAGTTCAATTTTATCATAATACATTATGCATTATCCTTTCTTATCTGGTCTTCTTCAAAATAAATCGTAAAATAATCTGTATGTCCGTAAATATTATTCTTTGACTCAAGGGTTTCAAGCAGCACACTTTCATAGCAGTAATGAACAACTGAAAAATCCGTTACATCAAACGTAAGGATTACAGATGTACGTGCTGCAATTTCCCACTTATGGCTTGCCTTAATCTTGTTCATAAGGTTATATATAGAATCCTTGCAGTAAGGATCCTTTTCCCTTTCAAAGCAGTAATTCAATACCTGCATCAAAAAGTTAAATGTTTCTTTTGAATATTTTACATCGAGTTCATTATTTTCCATTTTATCTACCTCTCTTTAGTTGCTTATAGTTTATGTAAGTATTATTTACCGCCAGTAATCAGTATGTACCGCTTATCACTTTCAGTAATCTGATCAGGACTTTTATAAAGAATTATCCCGACTCCGTTTTTTGCAATGCTTACATTAAGCTGCGGATAATACTGCTTTATTTCACTTATTCGTTCTTTAAGATACTGAAAGTTTGTATTAAGCATTACCTGATAGTTTTCCTTATTCTTTACTGGCATAAACTGTTCTACAAACTTTTCCTTGGAAATAAAAATCGGTTCGTTTTCCTTTAAAAAATTATTTCTGTATACAAACCATGCATACATATCTTTTCCGGTTGCGTTTTTAATTGAACTGTAGGTAGTGTAATTGATTGGAACAGAATGTTCTGAGCAGAGGTTTACAAAGTCTGCACTTAAGGTAATCTTGAAATTCCTTCTTTTTTTGTCACAGTCTACATCGTTATTTTCAACTGACATATACTGAAGATTTTTAATGAACGGAATGTTTCCAGAATTATAAAGGGTTACCTTTACATTACTGTCCTTAGTTTCAACGTCTTCAAAAAGTTCCTTCTTGAATTCTTTTGTAATCTTAGCCTGGTATAAAAAAGATGAAGTCGAAAACGCCTGAAGCTGTTCACGAAATTTTTCTGCCCTTGAAGCTGGAGCCTGTAACTCGGCTAGGAAATCCTTTTCCTTTTCAAAATAGATTTCAACAGTTCCGTTTTCACTTTTTCTGTCCACTACTGCATGTGTTGTAAGAAGACTCAGAACCAGTCTTCCATAAGACCCGTAAGGCACTTTTGAAGATGCAGTAATGATCATTGAGATAGAATTATATTTTCTTGTAAAAACATTGCTTTTTATATCCCGCAGCGGAAGGCTTGCAGTTATAAAAGCACTCGGCAGGTAGGATAAAGAAAGCTTTGATTCTTTACTCTGAGCTAGTTCATTTTTCATAGACTTCCTTTTTAATTTAATTTTGTATTCAATACGTTAATATTATAATCTATCTTGTTTTTAGTCAATGACATTTTTCAATAGAAAATAAAAGACAAGGCAGCTTAAAAATATTACTACAAAAGCCACCTTGAATAATTTCTGAGCAAGATCAACGTTTTCTAAAAAACGCTGGTCTGTCATACTTTTTTTAAGCCACCTGATTAGTCGTTCTAGCTTTCTCATAACTGTCCAGAAGTGCATCGAAACACTTTAATGTATCTTCCTCGTTATCTTTATTAATGAAATCCATGACAACTTCATCGTTGTATCTGGTAGCCATATTCGAAAGAGTTCCTACGAAGTCTATTTTTTCACTCTTACGACCGTCTGTAAGACCTTCATCATAAACCTTTTCAATTAGTTTACGTACAAGCCTTACTCCGTCTTTTATTAATTTATTTCTTGCATCTGAACCATATTCACAGTCTTCTTTAATATCAAGAAGCTTTTCCATATAAAGTTCAACGTTAATTCTCTCCTGTTCAAAATTAGTTATATTCTCCATATTATCCCTTTTTTGTTTTTTTAAATTCTTCCTAATTAATAACTGATTTCAATTCTTTCTTTACTCTGGTCCAGTCTTACCGTAACATCAGCAATACTCTGGTCTTTCTTCGTCTGCTTTGTCTTTACTTCACCCCCTTCACATAAAGTCTTTATCATTTCGCAATTGAATTTTATCCCCGATGTCTGCTTCCACATAAAAAAGCTGCAGTCTGCATTTTCACATTTCCAGACCATCTTTTTTTCAAAGATTCCTTTACCACATTTCGGACAATCGCAGATCCTTTCACTATTGCCAAGGAAAGTAATTATAAACTTTCCGTTTTCATCAATATGAAAATAAAACTGAACTGAACTTCCGTCTTTCTTAACTCCGTTCATAACGTCAGTTTTTTTATTCTCCAGGAATGCCTTTATAAAGTTTTCATCAATATCATTTCCCATTACATGGAAATTGATGTTGTTTTCACATCCCTTCTCCTTATAGCCTGAGCAGTAAAATCCGTTTTTTCCCTTCATGATTTTACCACCGCATGAAGGACAGATTCCAATTTCCCTCTGTGCAATTACAGTTTCCATATTTCCCCTCATATTTGAAATTGACTTTTCAGTTAATCGCTCTACATTTTCTAAAAACAAAGCAGGGTTTTCCTTATTAAGTTTTTCCCACCTTGTAGTAGTCTCAACATTCGTGTTAGCCATCAAAACACTGTTGTCCATAATCTGTTCGATTATCTTTATTCCCTTCGGAAGTATTTCGATATGTTTTCCGACATTATGAATGTACTTCCTTACAAACAGTGTCTTTACAATGGATGCCTGAGTTGCTTCAGTTCCGATTGAAGAAAGCTGCACTCCTTCTGCATCACTGTCATTAGGGTTTCGCATGAACTTTATCAGCGTAGCCTGAGTATAATGCTTCGGCGGTTCAGTTTCCTTTTCAATAATTTCTATTGATTTAATCCGGTCTTTATCACAAGTCTTTTTAGTCAAAGGAACACTCTTATCTTCAAAGCCTAATTCAGCTTCCTTCCATCCAAGCCTTTTTGTTTCATAACCTTCAGCACGGAAAACATAATTTGTACTGTTCTGACTGTAGAAAACCCTGTATTCATTTTTAAGGTATTCTCCCATTCCAGCCATAAGAAAGCGTCTTGCTACAAGATCATAAACCTTCCAGTCTTCTGAATCTTCTTTTTCAAAAGTGTTGCTCGGAATAATTCCATGGTGTCCGGTAACTCCCTTTGAATCAAAGAGACGTTTGTTTTCACTGTTTATCTTTTGTTCATCCGTAAAAGTAAAATCATATGTTTCTTTTATCTTTGAATAAAGTTCCCTGGTCTTTGGAGCATCCGTATCATTAAGGACTACAGAATCAGTTCTTGGATATGAGATTTTTCCTTTCTCGTTATAAAGAGTCTGTGCAATTTCAAGACAGTGATCTACATCAATGCTGTAATTTTTATATGCATCTATCTGTAATTGTGCGAGGTCGTACAATTTAGGCGGGAGTTCTTTTTTCTCCTTTGTCTCTACTGATGAAACTATTACTTCACTGTTTTTCTCAAGTTCCTTCTTGATTTCTTCAAGCATCGCTTTATCCGAAAAGTGAGTTGTTTTATCTTTGAGGTTTATGAGGAAGGAATCGGTACCCGATTCCATTGTAAGCTTCAGCAGATAATATCTTTTAGGCATAAATAAAAGAATGGATTTATGTCTGTTATAGATTTCTGTTAAAACAGCTGTCTGTACACGACCTATTGAATAGGTTTCTCCATCGTTGTTTAAAAGAGTATAGGCTGTCGTTAAATTAATTCCGAACATCCAGTCAGCTTTTTTCTGATACTCGCCCTGGAGGGCAAGATAATCATAAGTCTTGTCTATTTTTCTACTTCTAATGCCCGAAATAATCTGAGTCCTGTCGAGACCCTCGCAGCACCAGATTCGAGTCACTTTTGAAAAATCAGCCTTACAAGCTCTGAGGATAAGGCGGGCAATAACTTCTCCTTCACGGTCCGGATCAGTTGCAATAACAATTTCCTCGCCATTTTTTACTGCGTTTTTTAAAACTTTTTCGCATTCAGTTCTAGTCGTTTTTTTTGTGGCAATTGGTTTATAAAGGTATTTTTCAGGTTTAATGGGAAGTTTTCTGTGATACCAGTTTTTATTTTCAGCGTTATAATCTTCAGCGTCAAAAAGTGTATAAAGGTGACCAGCTGCATATGTTAAGTTAATTTTTCCGTCAGATGAAACGTACCATGCGTTTTCTTTTTTTGTGAGGTTTAGTGCTTTAATGTAATTTTCTGCGACAGACTTTTTTTCGGTCAGGATGGTCATTTTTTTCGGTTCGATAATATATCAATTTTTCCCAACCGTCAACCGCTACTAGGTAGACACTTTTATATTATTCGTTTTGGAGATTTTCTGCATGAAGAGATTTTTCAGAAAGGTTTTATGGGAATTGCGGATTAAATCCGCACACAGGCTTTCCAGGACTACGCTTTCGCTCCGAACCTCCGCTACGCTACGGTTTTTTTGCTTCGCAAAAATCCTTCCAATCCTTTTCCGTAAATGAATTATCTTTTGAAAAATAAAAACTTTCTTAATTTTTTTAAACGATTAATATTTATAATGTTTTTTTTTGCAACTAAAATATTAAGACAAGATTTTCCAGTCATTATTCAATTACATCTTTCTGCTGAAAAACGACATCCCTTATTCTTCCAGATGAAAGAATAAGTTCGTTTATTCCATCTGTAATCTCTTTTTCCAAATTATCTTCGTTATTAATATTTCTAAAATCTTTTACTTCATGCTGCGAGATAAACCGTCTTAAATAATCTTTTATCTCGACAGTCCTTTCCCTGATCTCTTTAGGAGTTGCCGAGTCTTCTTTACGGTATGCAAATGCAACATCAATTCTTACCGTGTTTCCGTCTTTTGTTTTCCCAAGGACAATACCTAAAGAAGTATACCAGTCATAGATTTCACGTTGTCCAGAAACATATTCTTCAGAAGTTGGTATTGCAGTTATAGGTTCGGCATTGGAAAACAGTTCTTCTATTTTATATACATCAGCCTCTTTTACTTTATAAGCTTTCCATCTTAATTCTTTCTTTTCTTCAATAACAACAAAAAATACAAGTGCTTCATTTGAATATTCTGACTCCATACAAAAAACCAGATATACTTCTCCAACTTCATAATCCCATTCATTAAGAGATTTTTTGAAAAGCCAGTTATTCTTTTTTGTCAGTTTCTGAACAGGTGGTATTTCTTCATCAAGAACTTTAGATATTTTATCAAAAAGATCATCCCCGTTTATATTCGCATCCTTAAGATTGCACTGATAAGCTGAGGCAGCATAACCGGAAAAACCTTTTGAATAATCGGAATAATATTTAAATTCAATATTCTGAGCGAAAGAATAATATACAGTTAAGAATATAAGGCATGCGAAAATAATCTTCTTTTTCATAACAACTCCCAAAAAATAAATACTAAAACGATTCTTAACTTATTGTTAATAATAACATAAAAACGTAGTTATATAAAATATTTTTGGACTTTAAATAACTACAGTTTCTATTTCACAGTTGTTCTGGTTTTCCAAAAATAACTACAGTTTCTATTTCAGTTTAAATAAATAACTACAGTTTCTATTTCTTCCATGCTTTCCAAGGAAATCAGATAACTACAGTTTCTATTTCATGCTGATAAATTCCGAAAAAAAATAACTACACTTTCTATTTCAGTTCATGAATTCGTATCAAGAAATGACTACAGTTTATATTTCAGAAGACCTTGCTGCACAGAAAAATAACTACACTTTCTATTTCAAGAAGCAGCTATGCAGCTAAAAATAACTACAGTTTCTATTTCATAAGGATAAAAACTCAATAAAATAACTACAGTTTCTATTTCATAGACGCAGTTTTTAAGCCAGAAATAACTACAGTTTATATTTCAAAAAACTTCAAGAGGCTTGAAAATGACTACAGTTTATATTTCAATTCGTATTTTTTGTCCTGAATATAACTACAGTTTCTATTTCTAAATGCTTTCTATACCTTAAAAATGACTACACTTTATATTTTTTTATCCACAAAATGCCTGTGGAAAACTTGATTTATCCACTACAGTTTCTATTTCTAAATAAGACCGATATGACTACAGCTTCTATTTCATTTAACTACAGTTTCTATTTTTCTTACTATATATACAAATAATTAACAATTAATGTATTAACAAATAGTAGTAGAATAAAAAATGTGGATAAAGAAATATAAACTGTACTACACTTTCATATCACTTGTAAGAAGTACATACCTCTTATCATTATCTAATATCTGAGGTTTAGAAGGGAAAAGATCAAGTCCTGTTCCATCACTTCTGAAATTAATATTTAAATCTTTGTAGTAATTATTTTTGATATTTATAATCAGCTCTTTTATATAATCATAATTAGTTCGGACCTGAGTTCGTCCACTGTCTTCACCAACTGGCATAAACTGATTTACCAGAGCATCATAAGGAATGAATACACCGTCTTTATTATTGGATTCAATCAGAGCGTTATTTCTGTATGTAAGCCAGACATAGAGATCTTTTCCAAGTGCCGAGCTTATTTCTTTGTAAACTGTGTAATTGATTGGTACGGAATGTTCACGACAATATTGCGTAAACTGTGGAGCCAGGATGATCGAAAAAGCTGTACATTTTTTATTAGTGTCTACAGTTTCTATTTTTACCGTTCCACTGAAAAAAGGTATGATTCCGGAAGTTGTAACATCAACAGGTACATTCTGCGGAACTTCTTCCATTTCTCCAAAAAGATTCTGAAAATATTTTTTTTCAATCTCCCGTCTTGTTTTCTGCTCGAATACAAAGTTTGATTTTGAAAAATAATCAAGCTGCTCTTTAATTTCTGTAGTTCTGCTTGTAGGTAAGCCCAGCTCGTCTAAAAGCTCTTTTATGGATCTGTAATTAATTATGACGTTATTTTTATCGTCAACGTTTTTTGAGATTACTGCGTATGTAGTAAAAATTGAAAGAAGAAGACGACCGTTTTTTCCGTATGGAATCTGTCCGACTCCGTTTAATGTCATGGTTATATTGTTAAACTTTCTGACAAAGGGCACATTCTTAACGGCTCTTGTTGGAAGAGAAGCAACAACAAATGGACTTGGAATATACGAGATTAAAGACTTGTCCTGACTGTCAACTTTTATCAATTCATTAGATTCTTCTGGGTTACTCATATTCAATACTTCTTTTTTTGAAACTACAGTTTCTATTTCAATTATACCCGATAAAAGTTATTTTATCCACATTTACCTGTGAATAACCTCTGTATTTTAGTTACACTTTATACTTTTGTGTGGATAACCCATCTATCTCGTTTATTTACAAGAAATTAAGTCTTGTAATCTGAAAATAAATAGTTACAGTTTATATTTCAGATTGTTACAGTTTATACTTTAAATAGTTACACTTTATACTTTCTCTACTATATAGCAATTAATTAACAATTAAATTTACAATTATTAACAATAGTAGCAGTATAAAAATTGTGGATAACTTCATTGACTTTATAATTACCTTTTCATATATTTAAGCATCATGGTTTTGATCTTTGATTTTTTCTTCCAACCGTGTGATGAATATTTTGATTGCCTGGATAAGCTGTCAGCTTGTTCAGGTATTTTTTTATATTCTGCTTTGACATAACTTTCGTTTTTCATTATATTGAGTTTTACAAATAGACTTTTAGTTTAATTTGTATTCAATACTTTTTTCGGGATAAGACGGGACTCTACTTCTTATCCCGTTTTTTTTTATCAGCTTGTTCTTCCAGAAAGCCCTGAGAACTCAACACTCCCCTACCCTACTTAAAAGTTCGTATTACGAACTATTCTGGATCAGACGTTCTTTGATTTACGCCCCCTTGCACATTACCTTCTGCGTGTTTCACGTGCATTGAGGGGCGTTTGTGGCTCCGCCACGAATTAGTGAAGAGGCAGTCGGGCGTGTAGTAGTTTTGAAATATCCTTTTTTGTCTGATGTTTTAGTGTTTTGTGTAATCCTTTTTATACTAGATGAAATATTTCTAAAATTAACTTTTTACATATCAAGAGATATTTTAGAACTTAAAAATTGTTACAGTTTATACTTTCAAAAAAAACAAAAAGAGGAAAAAAATTCCCCTCAGAATCGAGGGGAAATATTTTTCAGTCTGTTATTTTTTGGTGTATGTAATGGGATAGGGAAAGATTGTGTTCAGCCGCTTTTTTTTCTAGTATCGCTTTTTCTTCCTTGGTTATTCGTATAGAGATTATACAGTCTTTTTTTATTTCCTTGTATGAGCCAGTACTCCCTTTAGGTCTTCCCGAACCTTCTCTTTTTCCGCCCCATTCCATTTTATTATTTTACCCCCAAACCTTCCAAAAGATAAAACCTATGACACCTATTATAATACCGCTTATAATAGCCTTGATAATCAGTTTTTTTGTTTCGTTTGACATTTTACCCCCTTGAGAGTAAACTATAAGTAAAGGTCGAGTAAGTCAATGACCTACCCGACCACCCCCCACTAACTGAAGATTAAATGCAATATCACTTGAGTGAGTACTGCACTAATCACAGTTGTAAGGATTTGGATGAAAGCCTTGCGAAGTGTAGTCGGCACTTTGCAAGGTTTTTTCTTTCCCTTACTCATAGTTCCCCCAAAATTAAGAATTTGGTTTAGAGCAACGCTCCATATCTCTAATATATCATAACTTGATTATTTAGTAAACAATATTATCAAGAAAAAAATAATTTTTTTTGAAAAAAGTAATTGACACAAATCAAAAGACGCACTATAATACTATCAGAAGTTAGGAAATGGTGAAACCGAACTTCTTCGAATAAATCCTTTCACCGATATAGGAGTTTTAATATGAATCAGTTGAATTCAATCATTATCGAGGGAAATCTTGCAAGAGATGTAGAAATCAAAGAGCCTACAGTCGGCTTTAAGGTTGCACGTTTTACAATCGGTGTAAACCGTTGGTATAAGAACCGCAATAACGAAGATGTAAACGAAGTTTCTTGGTTTGACGTTGAGTGCTACGGCAAAATGGCAGAGTACACAGAGGGAAAGGCTTTAAAAGGTCGTGGTGTTCGTGTTGTTGGTCGCTTGAAGCAGGACACTTGGAAAGACGAAACGGGTAAGACTTGCAGCCGCATTTATGTCGTTGCAGAGCATATCGAATATAAGCCAATTCCAAAGGTTGAGCCACAGACAGAACAGACTTCCGACAAGTTCGCAGAGGAAGAAACTTCTTCTGAAATGGTGTTCTAGTCAGAATCTGAAACATCAAAAAGACACGGAGTTTTTCCGTGTCTTTATTTTTATGTCTTGGAGTAATCTTATGAAAAAGCCACGCTATCAGAAAATTAAATATGACAGAAATAATAATCCCTATGTTACCCACTACGGCAAAAAATTGAATCTTAATGACTTTCAGGCAGATGCCGAAGGGAATCTGTTTTATTGTCCGACCTATTTTTCCGCCTATGTCGTAACCATTGACCCAGACGGAGAATTTGCAAAAGTTATCTTTGAGAATGTCGCTTAACAAAGGGAATCCGTGATGAATGACTTAATGATTAAAATGATGAATTTCAATGTTAGGGCAGATATAAGAGTTTTTTATATCAAGAATGAATATAACGGAAAAGCTAAAAGACTAAAAAAGGAATTTTACAGAAAGCAGAGAAAACCCGACTTTCTGTTAATTCTATACCTTTGGTGGATTGCAAGTTATTCTTTTTTCCTTGATAGAAAACTTTCTTCCTACAGTTGGAAGAATCTGAAACTTTATCTGACTTACATCTACTACGCTGATAAAATCTATAAGGAGTATGAAATTGGATAATTTTCAGAATCTGCTATTTGATTTTGATGAAATCAAACCGCCTAAAAAAGAGCCTAAAATTGAGCCGTTTTTTTTAATCACTCACGGACTTCCAATTGAGCAGATTAAATATGGAGTGAAATGTTCAACTATGCCCTTAACTATAAGACTTGATACTATAAACGAAGTCAGAAACTTTTTAGAAAAGTCACTGACACAGGAAGAAACAGAAGAAATTCTGCAGAAGACAAAAGAAAATTTTGACCAATGGCAGATGTACAAAGATAATTCTATGTATTTCTTCTGATTAAAAAAAATTGTTACAGTTTATACTTTTATGATTTATGTCATTGACATTATTCATAGTATAATTTATAATTACAAATGTACTTGGAAAACAAATGGTGAAATTTCCTTGTACTAGAGACTATCACCGCAAGAGGTTATTTTTATGATTTATTCATTTTCTAATTTTGGTTACGAAGGCTCACTAGTATCTGTTGAATCAGATGTAAGACGAGGAATCCCAGCTACTGACATTGTAGGACTTGCAGACAGTCAGGTTAAAGAAGAGCGAGAGCGTGTTACTTCTGCTTTTAAAAACTCTAATGTTCCATATCCGACCGAAAGAGTTTTGATTGCACTTTCTCCGTGTGACCTTAAAAAAAGCGGTTGCGGTTATGACCTTCCAATCTGTGTTTCTGTTATCTGTGCAAATGAAAACAAGGAACTTCCCTACCCTACTTTGATTATGGGAGAAACTGAACTTTGCGGAAATGTAAGAGCCGTTAAGTCAGTTTACGCAAGTGTTAAAACCGCAATGGCAAACGGAATCAATCATTTTATTTTTCCGATTGCAAACAAAAATGAAATTGCAGAAATCGAGGGAATCAGTGTTCTTTTTGTTTCTTCCTTGAGCGAATGTTATTCTAAAATGTTTGATGAATCAAACTATGAAACAATCAGACTTTCTGAACAGACTGAAGAATCTGACCCTAATGAAACTGTTATAAATGGTGTTGCTTTCTCCAATGACTTAAGCGAGGAAGTAAAGGGAACTACCTTGAATCCACGCTTTTTAAGAGCCTTGATTATTGCCGTAAGCGGACACCACCACATTATAGGAATCGGAAGACCTGGCAACGGAAAAACAATGACCACCCAAAAAATGCCGATGTTCTTGCCTAAACTTTCAAATGATGAAAAACAGTCAGTTACTAGAATCTATTCTTTAAGCGGACTTTTGTCTGCACGTCACGGATATGTAAAATTTCCGCCTTTCCGTATGCCACATCAGACCGCCTCAATTGAGGGAATCTGTGGCGGTGGAATCGACTGTAGACCCGGAGAAATTTCACTTTCTCACAATGGTATTTTGTTTCTTGATGAAATGGCAGAATTCAGAAGTTCAGTTCTGCAAATGCTCCGTGTTCCTATGGAATCTAAAACAATTACTTTGAGCCGAGCAGGCAGAACAACAACCTATCCTTCTAACTTCACATTAATCGGACTTACAAATCCTTGCCCTTGCGGAAACTATGGAGATAAAGAGCGTATCTGCTTATGCTCCCTCAAGAGTATCGAACAGTATTGGAAAAAGTTTTCTGCTCCACTTTTAGACCGTTGTATCCTTATAGATTCTTCTGCAAAAAATGATGATGAAAAAATCTGCAATTATTCAACAGAAGAACTCCGTCAAATGGTTGCAAACGCTACAAATCTTCAGAGAGCAAAAGGCACATATAACGCAGACCTTTCTCCACTTGAAATTGAAGTCCTTAAAAACAGTTCATCAAAGGAAGTTGTAGATTTTGCAAACTCAAAGGAATCTGAAATCCTTTCTCCAAGAAGAACGGCTATGCTTTGGAAAATTGCCCTCACAATCGCAAATCTTGATAACCGAGAAGTTTTGAATCTTGAGGATATGAATGAATCATATTCACTTGTAAAAACTTACAGTTGGACAGACTTTGACTAATCTTCAGAGCCGAAAGAATGCAAAAGACATGGATCACGTTCGTGAACCTTGTCTTTTGCAGCTTTCTACAAAAAAATAGTTACATTTTATACTTTGCCGTTTTACCTGGTCTTATTGCATAAGAACTAGGCAAAACGGCAGAACAAGAAAAACTAGGAGTTATCTAATGAACGAAACCGCTAGAAGAAACTATGAAAAACTTTCTCAGATTGCAGAACGAGCTTTTGAGAATGAGAATATCAGAAGAATCTATGAAACAAGATTCCCTCTGATTTTGGACTTGACCTATACGGATAAAGTTATCCCACTAGATTTTGAAAAACTTTTGAACTTTTCAGATTTAGACTTCTTCCACGATATTACGGGAATTTACGGAAACTTCAACCGCAAGACTAAACAAATGGAAAATTATTTCTTGCCCAAATGTGCAAGAAATATAACCGCTTAATTATCGGCACGAATCGGAAAAATCTTTAATGTTTTTTTAGTTACAGTATATACTTTTAAGGAAATTGCTATGAAAAAAGAGTCTTTTTACGCAATCTACACAACAAAACAGACAGTTCTGACCTTTACGCAGAACTACAGAAAGTTTAGGAAGGACTTCCTAAAACTCATAAAGAAATCAAGTTTTTCACCTTGCACACAAAGAAAAATCAGACAGTATTTTGCATTGTGCAATTATTCAGAGGTAAACCGCATTTTAGACGGAAAATATTTTATCGCAGAATATCCGCAAGATGTAGTTTTTAACAACGTAGTACAGAGAAGAAAAAGTTCGTAATACGAACTTTTAAGGAGTATTGAATATGGATGAACTTGATGAAATCTATGACGAAGAATATGACGAATCTTATGACGATGAAATTTTGGAAGAAACTGAAAACGAAATAAATAATAAGTATCAGAATAATTTTACCCTTTCTTCTGAAGAATCAAAGCCAGAGCCTAATAAAACACAGGATAACCTTTATCTGCAAGTTATCAGAAAATATCTTGAAAAGGAAACTGAACGCAATCCGTATTTTGTAGAAAAATACAAGCCCGAATTAGTTCCCAAATGCTTTGAATACATCAAGGGAAAAATGAAAGCCTTGGCTAAAAATAGCGTGACTATGATTCAAAGCGGAAAAGTTTTCGCCCTAGCCGTTTCTTATTTTGATGATGAAATCTACAACAGAGAGGAAAAGGAAAAGGCAGAAAAAGAAAGATTAAGGCTTGAAAAAATAGAGCAAGAAAGAATCAAAAAGGAAAATGAAGAAAAGGCTAAAAAAGAATATGAAGAGTTTATGAAAAAGCCTATGAGCAGTTCCTACACCGAAGAAGAACTTAAAAAATGGCGGAATGCCGAACAGTTGGAACTGTTTTAATTTTCCAAAAAAGTTCGTAATACGAACTTTTGAAAATAACCAAATGAGTTCGTAATACGAACTTTTATTAAAGCCGTTGAATGCTTTTAGTGTCCTGATCTTTTTCAAAGAACAGAGACACTAAAAGCAGCAACGGCAACAAGAAGAATGAGGAAGTGATTATATGCACAGAGCAGATTATACAGATAAGTTAGTTATCAGATACAAGAAAGTTACACGAATTGTTCACGCAAAATGGCAGAGCAAGAAAATGTCAGAGCCTTTGGAACTTGATGTTTTACAAGAAAATGAAGACCTCATAACCAAATGCAGAAACGTAGTTTATTCAAGAATGGGCGGATATGGAATTATTTTCCCAAAAGAAAGAGTTGATTATTATGGCAACGGACAAATTGATATATTCCCTCTTGATAATTACGGATTAACAGAAAACAACGGCAGAAAAAGACTTCCGTTATTCTGCAACAATAAGCCGACAAAAGAAGACCTTGAAACAGTACTTTCTAAATATCCCGACTTTCAAAAAGTAATTGATACTAAACAGTTAGTATCAAATATGGCGGTAATGTCCGCCCTTTACTACTGGAAGAAAGACAAGGAAACTTTTGTTTTCCTCTTGAGCCGTAAACTTTATTCACTCTGTTATTCAGAATCTTTTTATAAGCTTTCTGAAAAAAAGAAGAATGAAATTGTATCTTTCATTAAAAACTACAAAGGTGATATACCTGACATTGATACAAGCAAGTTCTATAAAACCATTCAGCTGATGAAAGAGTTTAAGGATTACAGTTTCTTTGATATGTTTTGTGTAAATTTTGGATTTTATACAAAAAAAGAAGAATCCCTTTCTTTCTTCAAAAAGACTTCAGAATACAAGCTTTTATCTGAAACTGAACAGAAAAACTTTGATTCTTTCTTTCTGACAAGCGTTAATTATCACCTTGATAATTTTACTTATGCAAAATTCCGCAGACTGATTAAAGATAAAATCAGTTACCCTTTGACTTCTTTTTCTGACCTTATCGACATTAGATATAACGATATGCAAAAGGATAAATATGTCAGTTTCCTAAACCTTTATAACAAGGACTTCTGCTACACAATCGCAAAGGCAGAAAAGGCTATCAATTACATTAATGTTGATGTTGTAAATAAGATTTTTCAGATATGGAAAAAATACCCAAGAGATATTGAAGGACTTTGTTCCCTCAAACTTACAAGCCTTATTCTTAATGAATCATACTATGAAAAATCAGAAGACTTCAAAAAGTCTGCTTTAAGATTTTTCTTGAAGGAAAAGGAATTCATCGATTTACACCGCAACATTGATTTAGACACTCTGGAAACAATGCTTAATCATAATTATCAGAATATGGATGCCGAGCATAAGGCTTTCCTTTATCACAACAGATTTTATGCAAAAAATCTTGATGAAAAGCAGATTGATTATGTTATGAAAAATCATATCGAGTGTGATGAATATGCAACATATATCAAAGATTGCAAGAAACTTAATCACGACTTGAATGATAAATATTGGAAGTTTCCTTCTGATTTTTCAAAGCGTTTTTCAAAGATTCAAGAAGAAATGGACAACTTGAGAAAATGGGAAAAAGAGAACGAAGGTCTTTTATATACAAGAGCCGTACAGTCTTACATCAAGAAGAATCCACTTCTTAAAGTTGACGGATATGAAATCTTTATTCCCGAAACAGTTGAGGAAATCAAAAAACAAGCTGATATGCTCAGGCAATGTTTGATTACAAATAATTACCCTCAGAAAGTAATTAATTCTGACTGTGTATTGGTTTTCTTGCAGAAAAACGGAGAGCCTATTGCAACTTGCGAACTGAACGAAAAGAAAATAGTTCAGTTCAGACAGAAAGGAAACGGCTGTGTAACTGATGAAATGGAAAAAGCCATGAAAAAATGGCTTTCAAAGGCAGACTTCAAAAAAGAAAAAGTCATTCAGAAAGTTGCATAAAAAACAGTTCCAAAAGTTCGTAATACGAACTTTTGGACAAGAAAAGATTGATTAAAAAAGTTCGTATTACGAACTTTTATGGAGATTTAGAACTATGAAAAATATTGAAAATATTGAATGTTGGAAGTTCTCGAAAACAGACGCAGAACCTAAAGAAATTCTTTGGCACTGTAAAAACCTTGAAAAAAAAGAATGGGAAAAACTTACTCCCTCAAAATGGCTTGAAATGAAGTTTTCAAAACAGTTTTCTTTTGGAACAGACGAGCTTACAAGAAACGGATTTTATAAACTTCAAGGCTATAACTACAACTTCAGACCATACCTAAAAAAATATATTGTCAAAACTGACTATGACGGAATCTTTATCAGATATGCTCCGAATGTCAGTCTTTTAAGAACTGCAAATGGATTTAACCGCAACTGTAAGGTTGCACTTGCACCAAAAAATTTCTAGGAAAATAAAAGGAGATAAAATATGTTTTTTCAGAATTATATAACAATCGAAGGAAGACTTACACGAAAGCCAGAGTTATCAACAAGCAAGAACGGAAAAGAATATTGCCGTTTTTCTATCTGCTACAATCAGCAGAAAAAGAATAAGGAAACTGATGAATATGAATCAATTCCTCATTTCTTTAATTGTGTTGCCTTTAATTATAACGCTAGAACGGTAGCAAATATGAATAAGGGAGACCCCGTTAACGTAAGCGGAAAATTACAGTTTTCTCAATGGGAAAAGAACGGAGAGCGTAACACGACAGTTACAATTCTTGCAGAAAACCTCAAGAAACTTGTAATCGAAAAACATAATAAGTCTAGTGAACCGACACCCGAACCAAATACAAGATTAGCAGAGTCTGTGTCTGATTTGGAAAGGTACGAGGATGAAATTCCATTCTAAAATGTGCAATTGGAATGTACACTAGAAAAAATAAAAACAAGGTTATAAGCCTAAACTTTCAGACTTGGGCTATTCGCCCAGGTTGAAAGTTTAGGCATTGAATACAAATCTAAACTTAAAGGAGTTTTTATGGAAAACGGAAAATGTTGTTACTGTAAAGAAACAGTTACAAATGGTATGGGATTCATCGGAGTGATTTCTTTTCACGATGAATGTTTCAAAAAAAAGTTTATAAAAAATGCTCACTTTGGAATAAGTGAACATATCGTATTTGATAAATAAGGAGTAAAAATATGGGATTCAAATTTGGAGACATTTTAATTACAAAAGGCTATGGAACACTTTTTTATATCGATAGCGGAAATGATGATTCAACTTTCTTTGGAACGGAAGATGAAAATGAATGCAGAAACAAACAAGGACATTTTTATCCTCTGTCTTGTATTGATGAAGTTATCGGAAACATCGAAGAAAATGCAGAGTCTTCAGAAGAAGTTTTTTCTGAAAAAGACTGTGAATAGTCTGTAGCCTTAAAAATCTAACTTGTCCGGATCTTCTGCGAAGTACCGACAAGTTAGTGCAGCTGAAAAAAAATTTTTTTTTGCTCGCTGAAACTCGCAAAAAAAGGGAATTATACTAAAAAGAACAATAAAGAATCTTATGTTATTTGTTTAGTTTTAAGCCAGATAAGCAGTTTTTTTAATGCTTTCTTAATGGATTATGGATGGATTGGAATGGCTCATGGTTTTTAATTGTTACAGCTTTGAATAATTAGAATCTTCCAGTTCTTCCTGAAAGTTCGTAATACGAACCTTTTGGAACCCAGGACAGAGTTCGTAATACGAACGTTCTGAAAATAATTAAAAATATACATAAAGGTTGTCATACAAACGATAGTAACATATACTAATGTCAACCGACAAAAAAAAGAAAGAAAAAGTTCGTAATACGAACTTTTCAAGGAGAAAAAATGATTTTTCAGAACTATGTAAACATCGAAGGTTTTCTTGCTTCAGATGTTGAGCTTAATGAAAAGAACGGGAAAAAATATGCCCGTTTTTCTGTATGTTATAACGAAAGTTATTTAGATGAATCTACAAAAGAATGGAAGTCTATTCCAAACTTCTTTAACTGTGTTGCTTTTGAAAAGACTGCAGAAAAGATTACAAAATATAAAAAAGGTAATCCTGTCTCTGTAATCGGAAAGCTTATTTCATCACAATATAAAGACGGAGATACTACAAAAACTTCCGTATCGATTAAAGTTCATGCGGTTAGAAAATTTGAACTTGATACAAACGAAAATGTTGAAACAACTGTTTCTGAACCATCGGTTCCAGATGGAATATTCTAATAATTAAAATAAATATATATGTATTTTTTGATTGTCCAATCTCAAAAATACATATATATTTTAAGTATAACTTATAAGATTATTAACCGGAATCTTATAAATGCGATAATGAGGTTTATATGAAAAAATACTTTCAAACTACAATACTGATATTATCAGTTTTAATTTTTTTAAGCGGATGTAAAAACGATGTTTCCAACAAAGTTTTTACAAGAGAAAATTCCTTCATTATTTTTTTCAAAAATAATGAGTGTACTTATAATGGTCTTGTTTATGGCACTTATAAGTATGACAAACAGACGAGTAAGATTTCAGTAAAACATAAAAATACAATCGGTGAATATGTAACTGATTACTTTACTTATGATACGAAGGAAAACTGCATTTATAATAAAGACAAGAAAAAATATGTTTTTAAAATGGCAGCAGACCAGGTAAAAATGTCAAATGGGAGATAAAATAATGAGTGTATATGTAGTATTGAATAATAAATATCTGAACAAAAAAGAACTTGAACGTTTTGAAAATGATGCTTGGGAAAATGCATCTAAAAATATGAATCCGGAAAAATATGAATATTTTACAGATTCTGTAGATGATGAAAAATTACTGTCATATAATTTTACAAAGATTATCTGGAACAGAGTCAGAAATCCTTTCAACAAAACTCTTGAAAAAGTTATCATTGATTTTGAACCTGACAATTTTTTGGAAATGAAAAGAATAGGTGAGGAAAAGACAGAAGAAAAAAAGGCAGGTCTGCAGGAGCAGTATAAAGATGTTCTTTCTGAACGTGACCGTAAATACGATGAAAAAAAACAGAAAGAAAGAGCTTCTGAAAAATATAAATATAACCTAGAAAACTTGATTAATCAGATTACTATAAATGATCAAATTCTTGATGAAAATGATGATGATATGTCTGCTATGGCAAAATGGAAGAAGTCAGGATTTATTATGCCAGCACCACATAAAATATCTCAGCTTAAGAAATCTTACTCAAACATAACCTGGAAACAGTTTATCGCAATTGTTAATGAGTTAATCAAGGATGAACCGGAAGTTTCTTCCGCAGCATCAAAAACATCGCTTTATACTTCACTTCCTAATTCCGAGCTTATTCATACAGAGCCTGACCCTGAGTATAAATAAAATCGGATTTTCTTTCAGTTCGTAATACGAACTTTTTCTGTATGGAAACAAAAGCGGTCTGGTGACCGCTTTTGTTATTTAACATTATTCTAATCTTAAATTATCAAAAATAAATTTTTCTAAATCTTAATCATAAAGCCAGACATTCTTTTCTTGAATTACCTAAACTTTAAATCAAAGTTATCCATAATTTTTTTTGCTTTATATAAGCAGAAAAAAAATTGTGGGTAACTTCTAATAATAAAATTAGATAAAAATAATATGTACACCACCGGCAAGTTAAAAGCGGTAGACCTGGTGTCCGGAATGTCCATATTATGGTTATTTAGAGGTAGACCGAAGGAGTTTTGGTCTACCAATTATTCTCTAAATCACCATATTATGGTTATTTAGAGGTAGACTGAGCAATTATTAAGAATGTTCGTATTACGAACTATTTTTCAGATTGTTTTTTTAAGTTTTTTGCCTTAATATTATTTAGTCTACCAAAGACCAAGAAGCGATAGAAAATAGTTATTGTAACTAAATGAATGGACTAATCAGTTCGTAATACGAACTTATGGAGAATAGTAATGAGACCTTTACCAAATCTTGTATATATAAATACTCACGAAATTGATATTGGATTTAAACCTAAAAACTCACACAGAAAAGCAAAGAGTGAGAGGGTAGGGGGGGGGAGCCGAGGTTTTCATGGAAGAAGAGGGTTCTCAGGTTCTGTAGTACCTAACTTTTCAAGTGGAAGTTCCCAGAAGTGTATTACAAGGATGTCATTCAGAAGTCAAAGCGGATTACATCAAAAGAATCTTGATTACATACAGAAAGAAGGAAAAAGTATAGACGGAAAGAAGCCTGTTCTTTATGGGAGTGACTCAGAAGAAGATTATAAAGAAATGATGATTGATAAGAACTGGCGAATAATTATCAGCCCTGAAAGTAATGATATTGATCTGACCGTTCTTACAAGAGAGTTTGTAAAGAGATTGGAAAATTACAGCGGTTATAAATTTACATGGGTTGCAGCAAATCACTATGATACAAATAATCATCACACCCATTTATTAATTAACGGAATAGATAAAACCGGAAAGGATGTTAATTTTTTACCGAAGGGTAGTTATCCTAAAATCTGTTCAAATATAGCAAAACAATTATGTACTCAAATGTTAGGCTATAAGACAAAAGAACAGATTCAAAAAGAAAAAGCAAAATCTGCAACTGCATCCAGAGTTACAGGTCTGGACCGAAAACTTGAAAGATATATAAATTCGAACAGAATGAATAAAGATTATATGAATGATAGGGATGCAGTTCTTTTGAATACACGCCTTGAATTTTTGAAATCTCTTGAATTGTGCAGCTTTGATAAAAAAACTCAGTGTTTTTATTTTAAGGAAGGTTGGATTGAAGAATTAAAGAAACTTGGAAAATATAATATGTATTATGACGGATTTAAATATGCAGATTGTCCAAGGGATAAATATACTTTGCACAGTATTTCTGAAAACGGAGATATTGAAGGAGAAGTTTTACATAAATACATACGTCAGAAAGATTCAAATAACTTTGCACTTATAATCAAAAAGGAAGATGGAAGTGTGGGGTTCGTTCCACTTTCTTTTTATCCGACAAACTGCAGGGTAGGGGATAACGTAAAAATCGTTATGAAAAACCAGAAAACATATATCAATAAAGTAATCAGAAAAAAATAAAAAAAAGTTCGTATTACGAACTTAATTATATATAAAAATATGTTTGAAAAATGTAATTGATTTTTTTAAATTTGTATATATAATTAACGATTATGGAGAAAGACATTATTGATATCCCTGAAATTCCAAAGTCAAATCGTGGCGGAAGAAGGGAAGGCTCTGGAAGAAAAAACACTGGTAGAATTAAAATTTATCAGAACCTAACAATTTCGGGTACTCCAGACGATATTGCATTAATAAAAGAAAAAGCAAAAAATGCTAATAAAAGTATAGCAAGTTATGTAATAGGATTAGTAAAAAATTCCTGACAGAATTTTATAATATCGCCTTTTATTAGGTTGACAAAATAAAAAGTAATATTTAAATTTTCTTCTTATGAAGAAAAAAAATAGTCCTATAAGAGGTAGACCGCAAAAAAAGAATGGTCTAACTTTTTCCCTTGCACATAAAATAATTCCTTTTGTAATTATTTTAATTTCAATGATTATTGCAACACAAACTTGTGCAAAGGATATTAATTACGATGAAACATTAATCGGAAAGCCCTGGTTTATTTTTCGTGGAGAACCGATTTATCCCCCTTATGCAATTCTTTTTGTTTATATAGCATCTGCCACAAAGGCACGTTTTGCAATCGGAGAACTTGTTTACAATGATTTAAAGATTGTAGTGGTTGGAACTCTTGTCGCAATTGTTTCTTACTTTGTTCTTGTTTACATCCGTTCAGTAATGAACAAAGAAGACGAGCAGCTTTTAGCATCCGGCAGATGGGGAGACAAACAGACTTTAAAAGATAATGGTCTTTTAGCTGACTGCGGAGTGGTACTTGGTCAGTTATATGATGCAAAGATTATACCCTCTATTAAAAGTGATGGTGGGTTAAATCTGGATGTAAAAAAAATATCACAGTTAATTCAATTTCATCAGAATGTTTGTGCAATGCTTATGTGTCCATCTCGCTCTGGAAAAGGAGTCTGCACTGTTACGACAACACATTTGAATTATCCTGAATCGTTAATCTCCGTTGATCCAAAAGGTGAAAATTATGAAAACACAGCCGGATACAGAGTGTTGTTTTCACACGTTTATAAGTTTTGTCCGACTTCTAATGAAACTTTACATTTTAACCTTATGGATGAAATTTCTGAAGAAAATCCTTATCGTGATGCAAATACTATCGCTAGTATTTTAACAAGTCCTTCTAATCCGGCTACTAACGCTGACCCCCATTGGGAAAATACCGCCAGAGTTTTAGTGACTGCCACCATTTTACATTGTCTTTGTTCCAATTATGAAGATAAGAGTCTGCCAGGAGTTTATAAATTTTTGTCTCAAGCAAATACAGACTCGAAAGAAGATATGAAAGTAGTTCTTTTGAAAAAAATGATTAATTCTCCACATTGTAGAGAAGATATTCACGAATCTGTAAAAAGTGGAGCAGGTCAGATTCTTTCTGCCGCAGATGAAGAGCGGGGTAGTATTTTTTCAGCTGCTCTTGAGGCACTTGAAATATTTAATGACCCGTATATTGCAAAAGTCACAAGGGATAGTGATTTTTGTCTTGATGATTTTAAATATTCTGAAGCTCCAATTTCTCTTTATCTTACAGTTCCTTTCCCAGACCTTAAACGATTAAAAAGTCTTATGAAACTTATAATCGAGTTTGTCTGCAGAAAGTTCTCACAGAATATGACAAGTTATGGAAATGAAGGATTACGACATAGAATCTTGTTCCTGATTGACGAATTTCCTACCCTTGGCAAGATGGAAAATATTGAAGAATTTGCTGGCATCCTCAATGGTTTTGGGCTGAGCTTCTTATGGATATGTCAGTCAAAGGCTCAGATTGATAAACTTTACGGACAAAATGCTCCAATTCTTGACCATTGTAAATATCTGGTTACATATTCTATGAATGAAGACAATACCGCAGAGTATTTCTCAAAACGTGCCGGAACAGAAGGTATCATTAAACAGAATGTTTCTAACAGCGGTTCCAGATTCGATTATGGAATGAATAATATGTCTATTTCAAATGATATCATTGAAAGAAGACTTATTACGGCAAACGAAATCGAAAACCTTCCGGCAGACTGTGAATTGATTTACACACAAGGAGCTCCTGTCGTAATTGCAAAGAAAGTAGCATATTATTCTGACCCTAGATTCAAATATAAAGTAAAACTTCCAAAGCCTGAAACAAGAAAAGAAATGCTTGAAGAATGTCTTACTTCCAGAGTTAGACGACCAGGAGAATCAAGATGGAATGATTTTGAATTGAACTTGGAATATTACTCAGAAGTAGATGTAAATCATGTGTTGGAGAATGCAGATATTACTCAAAAGAATGCAAATAATAATCAGAATAATTCAGAACAAATAACAAATGGAGAACTTGCAACAGTTTTAATTTAATTTATGAAAAAGATTGAATTCAATAAAAAACAAACTAAAGAAAGCGACATAAAATATTCTGTAGTTTCAACAAAACTTAGTACTTCTCAGCTGAATCTTTTTAAAGCAAAAGCCATGGAAAAAAATTATTCAACATCGGAATTGCTAAGAGAAATTGTCTTACAATATCTGGACAATGATGTATGCCATGAAAATTTGCTTCAGTCTTCAATGCTTAAGATTATGGAAAAAGTTGATAACCTTGATGCAAAACATGAATTTTTTGAACAGTTATTTTACTGCTGGCTTGCTCAATGGTTCTTAACGCATCCAAAAATTGAAGAAGACCAGAAAACTATTATTAAAAATTCTATTAACAGACGTAATGACTTTATCAATTCTTTTATTGCCAATGTTTATAACGAAAATGAAGAATTATATGAATTACTGTTTGCAAACAAAGTAGAAGAGGAAACAGAATAATGAACAATCAGGAATCAGAAGCAGTAAAACGTGAAAAACAAGCAATTTTGTTTTCGCTTGCAGCATTAAAGCCTTTTTTTGAAGATCCAAATGTTACAGATATTTTCGTGGATAACGGAAATGTAGCGGTAAAAGAATTTGGAAAAGAACTTCATGATGTAGGTATTAATCTAACAAATCAGCAGTGCCGTAACATCATAGTTCAGATTGCAAACCATATGGGTATTTCAATTGATTACATTAATTATCCGGTCCTTGAAGGAACTGTTCCTTACTATGATGCCCGTATCACAGGTATTTTAAATTGGGTAAAAAATCCGTTTATCACTATTCGTAAAAGACCGACAACAATCTATACCTTTGATGATTATGTAAAAAACGGACAGTGTTCACAAGATAAAATCGATAAAATAAAGCATTTCATTAAGTTCAGAAAAAACATCTTGATTAGTGGCGGTACTGGTTCGGGAAAAACAACTTTTACAAATGCCTGCATCCGTCAGATGGAAGAATATACTCCTAATGCAAGATTCTTCATTGTAGAAGACAATGCAGAGTTGCAGACTACAGCCAAATATGCACAAAAGCTTACAATTAAAACAGAAGAAGCTATGAGTGCGATAAAGCTTTCACTTCGCTGCAGCCCTGACCGAATTATTTTTGGTGAGATTCGTGATGGCGATGTGCTTTGGAGCCTTCTTGATGGTTTCAATACCGGACACCCTGGTGGAATTTCGACAATCCACTCAAATTCTGCACAAGGAACTCTTAAACGAATGAGAACTCTTTTAACGCAAGCTCATAAACCAGATGTTCCGGTTGATGGACTTATTGATTTAATAGTTCACTTAAGCCGTTCTGAAGATACCGGAGTTGTTGTAGATGAAATTTTGGAAACAAATAATCATGAATTGTATTAGTCTGAAAGTTTAATTATTGAACAAAATTATTAAAAATTGTATATAATAAAAGTCAACCATAAAATAGGAGATATAAACAATGTTAAACAAAAAAAAGTTTTTAAGCTTTTTGGTTCTTGGTCTTGTTTGTGCATCAAATATTTTTGCTGCATCTAACGGAGCTTTGAATTCAATTGAAAAAGTGTTTGGTACACTTTATTGGTTCTTCAGTTCTACCTACATGGTAGTTATCTGTACTATTGGTCTTGTAATTATCGGTATTCAGATGATCACAAACCGTGGAGAACCTGTAGTTATGAAAAAACTGATTCCTTGGGGAGCTGCAGTTTTACTCATCGGAAGTGCATCACTTATTTGTAACCTCTTCTTCGCACCAAGCGGAAAGTTTGAGATTAAAACACTGACAGATGGTACTTACAATTTTGATTCTTGGGGTTCTGGGGGTTCTGGTAAGTCTAACAGACCATAACTATAACGATGGAAAAAGCAGATAAGATTACTAACTATAGTTATCCGGTACATAGAAGTATCATGAAAAGACAGTTAATTATGGGAATACCATTGATTCCGCTTGTAATTACTGTCTTACTCACAATTATTATTGTCCTGGATTTTAAACTTTGGATAATACTTCCTTTCAGCGGACTTCTTCTTTACATAATGAAAGAAATTACAAAAAAAGATGAATATCTGCTCGAAATATTCTTAAACTCATTGCTTGAACCAGACCATCTTGAGTAAATAACGAAGTATGTAAGTTTTCATATTATCAAGTAGATTGGTAACAAATTTCATTTAAGTTTATTTATAAATAAGACAAGAGTTTTTCTATATTTAGATTATTTCTTGTCTTATTTTATTTATAATGTTATATTGTTTTTATCTATCTAAAATAAGTAGTTAAGAGAAGGTTTATAATGTCAAAAGGTATTATCATTCTTAAAGCCCTGATTGCAAAACGCAGATTACGTAGTATCTGTATGGAATTTGATATAAGTTACAAATACTGTCACGCAGTATCGGAAGGAAAAAAAGAACCTTCTTTAGATTTAATGAAAAAATTACGCTTTTTAATTCCTATGGATTATTGGGCTGATGAAGCTGACAGAGACTTCATTGAAAAAGTAAGAGAAAATCTTAAAAGAGAAAATTCCGCTGTACAATAATTTTTAATACCCTTATATATTTGTCATTGACTTTTTTCAAATGTTATAATACACTCTTTAATAGGAGTCCCAATAATGAAAACATTAAGTATCTATATGCAGGCTGGCGGAGTAGGAAAGACTTCTTTTACTTCAATGCTTGCTTATGAAATAGCAAAAAAAGGAAAGGTATTGATAATCGATGCAGACCAACAGAGTAATACAACACTTCAGTTTGTAAAAGATTTTGGTACTGTGCAATATGTAATTGATAATCCGGAATTAATCAAAAAATGCTGTTTATTAAATGACATTGAACCGGATAACATCATTGAAGAATTAAATAATATATCTGAATTCTGTAATAACTATATTTATGAAGATACCCAGGGTATTAAAGTTTCAGATTTTTTCAATAATGAAGATATTCTCAATGAATATTGTGAAAAATATGACAGAGACGGTGATACCCTTCTGGAACTTTATAAAATCATTTCTAAATATGCTGCAAAAAATTGCCGTGATTTTGTTTCTGTTTTAAGAGAAGATGCTGAACTTGAAGATGCAGTTCTTGAAGTTCGACCATCATCTGATTCTTTTAAAGGGTTATATATTCTTCCTTCAAGAAACACAAATACAAAACTGCAGAACTTTTACGAAAGCGGTGATTTTAGGGATGATCCGGATATTATTCCTCGCATCTTGAAAGAAGCAGAAAATCTTGGTTTTGAATATGTGTTTTTTGATTTACCACCAACTTTTGGATGGGCACAAAAAATTCTTCTTTCATATTGTGATGTAATAATTCCAATTATTAATCCAGATGAAAAATCAATTGATGGTCTTATGCAGTTTAATGAACATATGGACAAACTTAAAAAAGAATATAAGGGTAAATTTACAGAAACAAATTTACTTATTATTAATCGTGAAAAGAAAGACAATAAAGTTCATCAGCATTGGATTGAAGTACTTAAAAACTCTCCGTATACAATTTTTGAGTTTGCGGATTCTAATAGTATTACAAGTGCAGCAAGTCAGAAAATGGTACTCCAGGAATGGCAGAAATCTAGTAAACTTTGTACAACCATTAAAGAACTTGCAGATGAAGTAACAAAAGGAGAATAAAAAATGCCAAAGCTTGATTTCAGTAAAAAACCTACAAATGTTGGTGTAAAGGTTGAAAAAAAACAGTCTATTAAAGACACAAATATAGATAGCAGTAAAGTTGTTAAGATTCCGGTAAGTTTACTTGAAATTGGTGAGAACATCCGTAATCAAAAGGATGATTCTGAACTTGAAGAGCTTGCAGAAAGCATTAAGGAGTATGGACAGCTTGAGCCAGTAATCGTATATAAAGATGGAAATAAGTACGTTGTAAAAGTTGGTTCAAGACGTGCAAGAGCATGTATTGTTCACAACATTCCTACTGTTGATTGTATTGTTTCTGATAATCCTTGGAAGGATGAAAAAGAAAGAATTATCCTTCAGGCTATTGAAAATGAACACAGAATCAATATGTCTACAAAAGAACGAGAAACCTATATCAAAAAATTACAGGACATTGGATTGTCTAATAATGAAATTGCAGCAGCACTTCATAAACCAAAAAGTATGATTTCTGAAGCCCTTAAAGCTCTTGATGCCAGAAATGAAAATGCTGATATTTTTGAAAATCTTGATGGTGAAACCTCTACACGTTCTACATATGATTTCAGCACACTTTCTAAGGAACAGAAAGAAAACGTTAAAGAAAAAGTTCTTGAGAACGGAAATACTGCAGATGCTTTCACTCAGGCTGTAAAAGAAGAAAAGGAAAGAATCAAAAAAGAAAAACAAGCAAAAGAATCTGAAAAAAATAATAGTGAAAACATCACTAATGATGAAGTAAATTCAATGTTTGACATTGATGAATCTGATGATTTTGATATTATTGAATTTGATGATTCTGAGGAATCAGAAGAAACAAAAGAAACTACAATTGGTATAAATCTTAAATATTCTATTAATGAAACTGATAAAGTGTTTAAGTGGACTTGTGACAGAAAAACCCTTACTTCTAAAGTAGAAAAGTTCATTTTGAAACAAATTGAAAACTTTTATATTGAAGAAGGGTATAGTATTGTCTGAAAAAGAAAAAAAACCATATTATTCTGCAGCAGAAATATGTCCAATTCTTGAAATGAAATATTCTTCTGTTATTCATTTACTTCGCAAAAACAATATTCCAAAAGTTGATAACAAGTATATGGTAACAGAAGAACAATTAGAGCAATTAAAGAATAGAGAAAATCAAACATTAAAGAGTGATATGATTAATGATTATTTATATTATCACAAGAAAGGCATTTAATTTTTTATGAATAAAAGAATACTTAAAAGAGATATCGTTGATTCTATTTGTAATGAACATCCTTATGATAAAAATACTGTGTCTGAATTATATACTTTAATATTTGATAAATTTAAAGCAGAACTTACAAATGGAAATGCTGTTTTAATAAAAAACTTTGGAGTTTTTCAGTTAAAACTTCGCAAAGGAAAAAATATTTATAATATTAATACTGGTAATACAATTTCTTATGATTCGCATTACAATGTAAGTTTTGAGCCAGGCAAAGAGCTGAAGAATCTCTTAAAACAATTATAATTATCTGATATTTATCTTTTTTATTGCATAATATTCATTTAATCTTTCAATATACTTAAGATTATTATTTATCTGGTTCAAACACAAAACAGTTTCTGCATAACTTTTACCATTAATTAATATTTCGTTTTTACGAATTACAAAACAATTATTGAAACAGAACACTACATCCGGATTATAAAATTTAATCTGTATATCAAATTTTTCATTTATATGATTCATTAAATCAGAACTTGTAATGAACTTTATTCCTGAAGCAGAAATATCTTTAATAATGCATTTATATCTTTTTTTCTTATAGGTCAGAAAAAAAGTATTTATAAGTTGTAATCTTCTAAGATTGTTAGTTGTACATAGTATACGTTCTTCCGTACGTCTTTTTTTATCTATTGCTTTCAATAAGAAATTATTCAGTGCAATTAAAAAATCCATTTTGTTTATACCAGCTACTGTTCCTTCTATACTGAACATATACTGATTATTGGATATGGATTTAATTTTTATATTCATTTCAATGTATCCGAATGAAGAATTAAAACGTAGCAATGAATATTTATTTACACAGATTTTTATTTTTGGACAAACAAAAATAACAGAACTCTCATTAAGATGCTGAATTAAGATAAATGTCTGCTTATCTTCTATCAATAAATGAGCTGCATAAAGATCAAAGTTATTTCTTACATTGGATGCAAGTGTAAGGTATTTCATACTTTTACTCTCTCCTTATATCTATCATAAATATAGTTTATGTAACTTAAATAATTTTTCTTTTTTAATAATGTATTAATTTCCTTAAAGAAAAGCGGATTTATAAAATATAAAAATTCATCTTCTCGTTTTTCCTTAATAAACTTTACAAGTCTTTTGCATTCTATTTGGCTATAAATTGCTTCAATATTTATTTTTTCCTTTACCTGAACCAGATTCTGATTTTCTTTTTTCCCATTTATTACATATAATCTGCAGTATTTGTGATAATAAAAGATAAGAAAGGTATTTGTATTATCAGCATATTCAATTGTTGTTCCGTTATATCCAATTTCTTTTCCTATAGAGTATAATTTTACAAATTCATTTGATAAAGCTGATACAGTCATTCCATCCTCGAAATAAAGTTCGTATTACGAACTGCATATTGCAATACTTGAAATATATATAAATCCATTATAATATATAAATGTCAACCGTGCAAAGAACGATAAAAACAATTATTAATCAGGAGTTAAATAATGGATAAAGTAAAAAGCAAAAGCAGATTTATTAATCTAATGTTAGAACATAAACCTGTTATGGATGGAAATCAACCTCGTAACGGTCAAGAATTTATTATTTTTGAAAACAAATTTGGTCAGGAGAAAGTTTCTTGCATTTTGAACTGGAAAAACGGATTCCTTCATTCTGAAGAAAATATTCCAGCAGTACAGATGGAAGATTCACACACAGAATATTGGAAAGACGGCTATCTTCATAATGAAAAATATGATGAAAGCGGTAACTTGATGGCAGCTGTTTATGCTGATTATGGAGAATCAAAAGAATACTGGATTAACGGTAAACGTATTTCCTAAATATTTTATTAACTAATTTTGTATATTAGTACGTTGTACTTAATATAAACCTTGATAATGCAAAAGCATTAATTGATTTAAATGTAAGGATGGTAACTTAAAATGGAAAAAGAAAACAGCACAGAAAACTACGAAAGCAAATGAGTAAGAAAGTTCGTTGATGACTTACTTAAAGGTCAGAGCTTTCTGCAGGCACCAAACGAGAAACCAGATTATGTACTTAATGCAAGTACAAATGAAGTTTTCCGTGGTATCAATATGATTATTGTTGGTCAGGCTATGCGTGATAATAATAAAGTATCAGCTCAGGCTTTGACTCTTAATCAGAGAGATTCACTTGGATATATGTCTGCTCCTGGTTCAAAACATATCGCTACTGCTATTTATGATAAATATGATGCATGGTGGAGACGTAATGACCCAGAAGTAATTGCTGGTAAAGAAGTTGAAGGTACTCACAAAAAGAATGAAGATGGATCTTATGTAAAAGATAAGATTTACTCTCTCGTTTTTGCTGCAGATGATATTCGTAAAAAGAAATTCGTAGCAGATCGTGACGAAGATGGTAATGTTCTCCATTATACAGAAGATGTGTACAAGAAAGATGAAAATGGAAACAATATCCTTCATACAACTGATGGAAACACAAAGCTTAAAGATGGTACTGTAATCTCCTTTAAGAAGGGTGACCCAATTATTGAGCATCATAAAGGAGCAGTTAAAGGCTCTTACAAACCATCTGATGAAAAAATTGTTTCAAATCAGAAAGCCAACCTTCCACCTCTGTATTCGGAAGATTTAGCACCTATTCCAAAACGCAAAGATGATTCTACTAAGGAAATGTTTGTCGAGAAATTGGCAATTGCATTCCGCGGAAAACTTCAGGGCAATTTTGAAGGTATAAATTTCTCGAAGAAAGAGATTGCTGCTATTGCTGATGAATTCCTTGGTCATGAGAATAAATTCATTAATGCTGTCAAATCTGCTGATAATCGTGCAAATATGACTGTTAGTGAATATAACAAAATGATGGAAAACATCAATGCCAAAAACAATTCGAAGACCAATGAAAATCAGAATGTAAATGTGAATGAGAAGAAATCTTCTCGTGGTAAACACTAATATTCTTTTTTCAAATAGGGGGAAGGAAACTTCCCCTTATTTTACTTTTTAAATAACTTGGAGCCTGGTTATATTATTTCTTTATCTTATCTAATACCGAGTAATTCAAAGTTATTATTTTTCTATAAATGACAAAAACTTGGAGACATTACAAAATGAAAAATAATGAAATTGACAAACATATAGAATCCATTCAAGCAAACGGCGGCTTATCTGATAAAGCTTTAGAAAAAGATTATGAAGCTTCTCAAATTGAAAAACCGGATTATTTTGATTCCGAAGGGAATCCGCATTATTTTGACGAAGAAGACGATGATGAATCTATCGAACTTACTGATGAAGAATTAGAACAAATGAGACAAAGTGAAATGAATAATAATGAACTTACAGAAGAAGACTTGGAATTATGTAAACAGGTAATTCCTACAGCTCAATTTGAATTTACAAGAGAGCTTTGCAATGGTGAAGATGGAGAATTCTTTAAGGGAAAACTCAAAGAAGTTGCAGATATATGTCGTAAAATTACTACAGATGAAGACTTATACAATGAAGATATGACACATGATATTGGTTTCAGATATTTTTTAGGAAGTACTGAAATTTATTGTACACAACTTTATCCTGATACTAATAATCCGTCAAAAACTGATGGTTATGGTTTTGGTTATGTTATTTTAAATGGTGACCTTCAAATGTCTGAGTGGGGTGATATTCCTATTAATGAAATTAAGAACATTGATTTTATGGAAATGGATTATCATATTCCGGAAGGAAAAACAGTTGAAAAATATCTGTTTGAAAGGCATCCAGATTATTTTGATGATCCTGATGATAAAACAACTGAAGTAGATGAAAATAATCCAATTTACAAAATTGAAAAAAAAGAATTACACATTTCTGAAAAAGATATAAAGAAAGATTTTATTGACCCTTATATTACAGAAGAACAACTTTATCAAAGTAAAAAAGAACTTGAAAAGATTGTTACACCTGTTTTGAAAATAAAAGGACAAAAATCTGAAATGCAGCAAGCCTTTCAAGATTTTCGTGAATCTGGTGTTTTTGAAATCCAGAACAAAAAGATTGATATGTATAACGGACAAATAACAGAAAAAGGTATGCAAGAACTTGCAGCTGCTCTTGAAATATACAGAAATAAAAACTTTGAAACTTTCCGTTATTTTTTTGTTGATACTGAAAATGGAACTATCAAAGATCAGTATGCAATATCTTCTCATTTACCAAACCGTTCTACAGCTGGTAATAATGAATTACTTAAAAAAATAATTACACATTTTGAAGATACAAATACCAAATTAGTTATATGTCATAATCATCCATCCGGAAATGTTCAGCCTTCTATGGAAGATATGATGCTTACTCAAAGTCTCCAAAATTCTGTTACAAATAATAATAAAGACAGTCATTTACTTGGTCATATTATTTTAGACCATGATTCTTTTGCATATTACAATGCCGAAACTAAAGAGTGGAAAAAATATACAAATGAAAATAATAAAAATAAAGAAGATATCCTTTTAACACGCAATGAAAATTTTCCAATCAAGTATAGTAATTCTCTGAGAAGTACGACTCAATTAGCTGCCGTTGCAGAAGAAATTAATGATACTCATAACTGGAATGATAAATTTGTTCCAGTAGCATTCCTGGATAATGATTATCGAATCAATGGACTACAATATTATTCTCTTGATTATTTTAATAAGGATGTAACAAACCTTAAAAGAAATTTCAAACAAGCTGCATTAAAGAACAATAGTATTAATGCAATTCCGTTTATTACAGAATCACTTTACAATAAAATTGCACAATCAAAAGGACAAGAAGCTCTTAATGAAATTGAAAAGAAATTTAAAGAATGTATTCAAAAGAATGTATTTTTGGATGTATTTGTAAATAGTGATTCACTTGATAGAAAATACGGTTTAGATGCCGGTAAAAGCTATAAGTTTAAATTAAAAGATACATTTGAAGATTCTACATTCGTTCCTCGAATTGATAATAGATTTTTTGCTTCAGATTCTTCAGTTAACGAAAATGAACCAGAATATCAAAATAATTCTAAAACAAAAAATGTCAAATTATCTCAAGAAAGTATTGATTTCTATCGTAATATGGCACAATCCCGAAAAGAGCAGGATACTGGTATTGTAAATATTATTTATAGAAAAGATATAAATGATAATACCTTATATGCTATCTTTCCGGATCATAAATTTTCAAAAAAAGATTTCTGGGAATATTATTCTTCTACTAATGAAAATAAAGCAATCGACCCTAATTGTCTTAATGAAAGAACTTGTGAATGTAATGAATCTGAAAAGAAAAAGATTCAGAAAATTGTTCACGACAATATCTTGAAAGGAACTAGAATTAAGGTTAATGAATATCAAACCTTGGATGATGTTCCATCTATTAAAGATAAAAAAATTAAAGAACTAACAAATCAGGTTGATTTCTTAAAAAATCAAAATAAAACTTTTGTTAATTCTTTGGAATCACATTTATCTTCTGAACCTGAGACTGCAAAACAGATTCTTAATCTGCAGCTTACAAATAATTTGTCTAAAGAACAAATTAATACAATTATAACAAATGCGTTAGTCCAGGCAGAAACATTCAGAAAAGAAAATCTTAATTCACATGAAATTGTAAATACTTCTAAAAAGGGTAGGAAAGCATAATTATGACACAAGAAATATTTAATAATATAGATTTTAATAGTCTAAAAAAGTTTGAGATTGAAGGAAATAATTATTATACAGCATTATATAATGATAAAAATAACAACGTTCATCGTATTATTCTTGATTCGTCATTAAAAGAAACTGCTAATAATTATACAGTAAATCAAGGTATTAAAGATGAAAATAATATCAGAGATATTTCAAAAGATGAAATCTCGGACATTAAGAAATCATTAAAGACCTCTATTACTGGTGAGAAGAAAAAACTAAAATCCAGTGAAATTGCAGAAAAAAAGAACTCTTCTTTTTTAAAAATGACACAAGAAGAAAGATTAAATAAACTTGAAGAAGCAGGTATAAAAGTAGGAAATATCTATAAGTTTGAAACAAAATATCAAGGTGAAGTATCTGTAGCTTACTATCAAGTTTACCAGGATAGTAAGAATGAACTGAGATTAAAACCATATTCAAAGAATCCGGAATTTAGAGCTTCTACACATCTTACTCAAAAAGCAAACGCTGAAAATATTCATGGTATTAATGCTTTTGCCATTATCCAAAATCAGTTTGCAGTTCATATGTTAAATGCAAAATATCAAGAGCATCCTGATAATGAAGAAGTATTTGTAGATAATGATATTTCTTTATCTTTTACTAACATTACAAAACAAGCAAAAGAAAGTGAAAAAAGACAGAAAAAGACGTTATTAACTAATAACCATCTTAATGACGCAGAATTGGATGAAGATACTATTGTAAGTGTAAATACAATTCCGGAAGATGTAAAAGTATATTATAAAGACAATAAACATAAAGAAATATCTCAAGAAGAATATACTCAAAAACTTTTTGAAATGACAAAATCATTCAATAAAGTTGATTATAACTATCAAAATATTTCAGATGTCGATAAAAAACTTATCAAGCCTTTACTTGATAAATACAAGAAAACAGATGGTTCTGAAAGAGAACTCAAAAAAGTATTTAATCAGTTTGTATTTGATAATCAGGACAGTGCTATCCTGGAACGTTACGGCATTCTTTTTATGAAAACTCGTGACAAGCATTTTAAAGGTTATACAAAAAAACATAATCCGCACGTACAACATGATATGGATGATAATTTGCGGGCAATTAAAAACAACAAACATCCTTTGCAACAAAATGGTGTTGTGCCTGATTACATCTATAATCCGGTAAATAACGCTATTTATCGTGGTAATAATCAGATTGCTCTTGCCCGTAATAATCTTTTGAATGATATAAATACAAATGCCTATGTTCCTATGAGCAATCTTTTAAATCAAAATGCAAATGTTTCAAATATGAGAGCAAAATGTATGATTATCGCAAATGGCATGAACAGTAGTGGTCAATATGTCTATACAGTTTGCGTTCCTTGTAAACCTTCCAGATATGAAAGAAAAGCTGCGAAAAAGGCTGCAAAAGAAGAAATGCGCCGAAATATATTTGATGCAAAATATAAATACAAATATGGAAATCTTCCTGTTTTTCAGAGTCACCTAGAATTAATTCCAGAAAAACAACCACCTATTAATAATTCGGAACAACTTCAGAAACCAAGTCCAATAGACTTAAATAAAGCTGATATTGAAACGCAGCTGAATTATGATATTGCAAATTATGTTTACTGTGCTTTAACAAAGGAGCCTTTTCAAAGCTGTAGAGATTGGAGTAAAGAACCTGCCAAATCTGAATTCTTCAATTTTGCTTTGAATAATCCTGAAAAAATGATGCGTATTTCGAATATTGCATATGAAAACACAGTAAAGAATGCAAGACCAAATTCAAACACTAATGAAAATATAAATGTAAATGTTAATGAAAATGTTGCAACAAAAGGAAAAGGAAGAGCATGAAAAAAAATAATAAAGTTTCTTTCAACGACTTAGAAAATAAAGATATATTTCAAAAATTCTTAGATGCTAATAATGAGGAATTAATTTTCCATAAAAAGGAAAATAACGAACCTTTGTATAAGCAACAATCTTTTATTGAAACCAATAAAATAGATGGACTTCAGAGCTTAATCCTTGAAGATCTTAAAAAGCATAATTATATAGCTATCAAACAGTTTGGTAATATAAACAAATGTCAGATTACAGAAAGCTTTGAAAATGCTTTATTATTTATATCTGACTCTGATATTAGCAAATATGAATTTGAATTCTATAAAGATACTATTAAATTGTTATGTAATATGCAGCATCCTTTACAGATGCCTCATACACCATATTTATTTTATAATTTGAATTCACATCTAGTATATAAAGGTATTTCCCACTTCAATATTCTTTATCGTAATATTCAAAATAATAATAATTGTCAGGTTTATATTAATAACGAAATTTGTTTATCTCATAACATTTCACTTGAAGAAAAAGCTTATGAAATAATAATTCTTTCAAAAAAAGACGTATTACGAAATAAAGACATATTTGAATCTATTATTCCAATTAATAAAACTAATTATGGAACTTCTAATACCATTTTAAGATTCCAGAATATTAAGTTTGAAAAAAATACAATTCTTGAAAATGATAGTCCGGAACTTAAAATTACAAAAATTGTAAAAAATTACTTTTATTGTGTTCTTTCCAATAAAAAATATATTCCTGATTCTTATACAAAATCTGATGAATTTATTAACTTCATAAAAGAACATCCGGCATTATTTGTACGTATTATTAATAATGTTTGCTACAACCTTTTTGGAGATTTCATAAATATAAATGAGAATTCATAGAGATAAAGATATTAAAGGTAATTCTTATAATTATATTCCATATGAATATACTGCAGCATCTTATAAACCTCGTTATGCTCTGAGTAATACAATTAATCATTTAGGTGATGAAGGTTTTTTATTCAGAAAAACAAACCAGGCATTTTTTGTTTTTACAAAATTTGAGAGAGAAGAAACTTCATTCTTTCCTCAAATATATTTTAAGACATATAATGATGCTATTCGGTTAAAAACCGGAAAGGAAGAAACATATTTTATTCCTTATAATGATATAACTAAAAATCATTTAAAAGAAGAAAAAGACCGCTTATTTAAAATATCTCCTTTTAAATGTGAAATTGATTATTTTAATAACATAAGAGAGTATCTTCCCCTATGTGATGCAAAAGATTCATTATTGAAAAATAAAGAATCCTTTCAAACTAAAGACATAATCAAAGGTATAAAACCATATCATGGTCAATATGTCTTTGATGGAGAACATCCCCAGAATAATCTTAGTCATTTGATTGAAATAAATTTAAGGTGTTGTGCAAATTTACAGCCTTATAATCCTTTGGATTACATGAGTAAAGATACTTTAAATCAAATAATAGATTATTCCAGGTTGCATCCGGATAAATTGTTTGAAACTTGGAAAAACAATTGTAAAAAATTAGATGCAGAACATGTTGAATATAAATTACAAAAAAATCAGGCTTCAAATAATCAAAATATAATTCAAAAAATTATTAATAAAATAAAAGGGAGTGCAAAAAAATAATAATGGCATATAAAACATTAAGTAAAGAAGAAAGACAGAAGAAGAGAGATGATTACGAAAAACAAGTTGCTGATATGTTTATAAAAGGTATCCAAGAAGGAACAGCTCCTTGGAGAAAGCCTTGGATTCCAGGCGTAAACAAGCGTGATTATAATTTATTTCAAATGGCTGATAAAAATGGTAAACAGACTAATCATTACAGAGGTATTAACGGTCTTATCTGTGAAATTAGCCGAAGTTTTTATTTAGGTTCAGATGATCCTCGCTGGTGTACTGTAAATGAATTGATGGAGCATAATGCAAAAATCAAGGATGAAAAAGAACATTTATGGGTAAAGAAAGGAGAGAAAGGAACTACTATTTCTTTTTTTGAACGTCGTTTTTACGATAAAGATGGACATCCAATTAAATATGATGAAAACAATCCAACATATGCAGGTGTCGAAATTGCTTATTCAAAACCTATCTTACGAAATTGGGTTATTTTTAATGCATCTCAAATTGGTAAATATACCTATGATGAAAATGATAATCGAGTAAAAGACAAAGATGGTAATCCTGTTTATAGACCTGGATTCGAACCTATAAAAGTTGAAAAAGAAGAAAAGAATGTAATCGAGACTCTTATTGAACCGGAGACACTTATTAAGAATACTGGTGTAAAAATTGATTATGACCAGATAGACCAGGGATATTACACTGAGCGTGATGATCATATTCATTTAGTTCCAAAAGAAAAGTTTAATTCTCAAACTGACTATTACAGTACAGTTCTTCACGAACTTACACATTGGACTGGTGTCTCTTGGCGTCTTGATAGAGAAGAATTTGCTAACTACAGTAAATCAAAACAGTGGAGAGCAAAAGAAGAACTTGTAGCTGAAATTGGAAGTTATCTTCTTGCAAAGGATTGTAATATCATGTTTAAACCGTCTGATAATAACCTTGCATATGTTGAATCCTGGTGCAGCTGCTTAAAAGAAAAACCATCTTCAATTTTTGAAGCTTGTCAGAAAGCAAAAAAGGCATCTGATTATATTCAGGATTTCTCACGAACAAATAACAATAAAAATGTTCGGGAAGAAACAGAAGAAAATGTAGAAATACAAATCAAGGGTAGAAAGGGTAGGTAATTAATTTTCTATGAAAAAAATTAAATTTATTACATTAATTTTTCTTATAGTTGCATTTGTAATTACAAAATCTTCGCAACTTATTATACGAAAAAATAATGCAGAAATAATTCACGAAAAATCCGTTACTGATTTTTATAATCAAAAATACGATGCTTTAGTAACAAAGGTTGTTGATGGAGATACTATTAAAATCCGGTTTATCAATGTGATCCCTGAAAATTGTTCTGTAGAAGAAACAGTACGTTTCATAGGAGTAAATACTCCCGAACTTAATATTCATAACAATAAACCAAAAGAATACTTTGCTTCAGAAGCTTCTGATTTTACTAATGAATGCTTATCTGGTAGGAATATAAAACTTCGCTTTGATTCTGTTTCTAATTTGAGAGATAAATATAATAGACTTATTGCATATATTTATCATGAAGATTTTTTATTCAATCAAATACTCATAGAACAAGGTTATGCAAACTATTATCCAAATTTCAAATTTGAATATGATTATATGAATCTATTCAAAAATGCGGAAATGTATGCAAAAAAAAATCATAAAGGAAAGTGGAACTAAATGAATACAAATCTTACAGATTTTATAAATAATATTCCAGAAGAGAAAGGTAATCGAAAAACAATTAGCCTTTATAAACTGATTAAAACTTCCTGTCCGGAAACCATAAAAACTATCAATAAAAGAATTAATGGTAAATCTTTAATTACAAAGCTTAAGAAAAATAAAAATTGGTATATAATAATTATTAATTATTTAACAGTAAATGATATTCTTCGGACAGAAAAAACAGATATCGGAACATTCCATAATGTAACCGAAAAATATATGAAATACTTTAATGTACCTAAGTCTACTGTCTTTTCGCAGATTAATTTTCCGCAGCATCTTAATTTATATAAAGATACTGCAGAAGATTTTCTGTCTGCAGTTAAATTAAAAACTAAAGACGGAAAAGAAATCTTTGAAACAGAAAAAAAGGACCAGTATATTACTGTTTCTAAAAGATTAAAAATAGTTTTACGATATCTTGCTTATGGTTTGTTAGTCTGGTCTTTATTGCAATTTGGAATATTAGTTGCCAACTATGGATATAAACAGATGTTACCAATGCTTTTAAATTCTATTTTATTTTCCATTTCTGTAGTATTATTAATTAAAGACAAGGAGTAATGTTATAATGAAATTGCAGGATTATATTGAACAGAATAAGAATGACCTTTACAAAATTGAATGTTTCGTCAATACAAATAATGTTCCAGATATAAGAGACAAGAATAGCCGTGAATTCTTTTTTGCTAATGATGGTCTTACCGAATCTTATTATAACGATATGCAATTAAGTAAAACGCTACTTAATGCAGAGCCTGTAAAAGTTTATCTTATGGATAAATCAACATACGAGGAAGTTATTTTTAATGATTTTAGAGAATGTCATATTCCTGAAAATAAAAAAACACTAGTTGCATTATATTTAAATGACATAATTGTTCCTGGAGTCATTGAATAATAAAACTTAAAAAAATCATTTTTTGTGATATAATAGTAAGGACAAGGTTTACAGAAAATGAAAATTGATTTTGATGTTTGTAATAAAAATAATAGTTATGAAATTGATAAATATAAAATTATAATTCCATTAGACAATGATTTAACTATTGAAAAAAAACTTTCTGAACACGAAATAAATGAGTTTTTAGATAAGATAACTGTTGTACTTGGTTATAAGGGAATAATGGAAACATTTAACTGTACCGTACAAGACGCCCGTGAAATTAATGAAGTAATTAATAGAAATAGAGAATGTAAAGAATGCGATTTAAGAATGAAGGAATGTTATAGATGTTGTAAAGTTTGTGAAAGTCCTTTAGAACAAGCTTTATTAAAGGCTTTGGCAAGAAATAATATAAAAACTGAACTTCAATTACGAATAAATAAAGACGGAACTATTGCACACTTTCCAGAACCAGTAGAACCAGCAAAAATACTAACTATTCCTGACTTTTATGTAGAAACAGAAAATAAAAAGATATGTATTTATACTGATGGTCATACTTATCATGAAAGAACAGAATATCAGGCAGTTCGAGACAGAAGCATAGATAGAGAATTACAAAATTTAGGTTATACAGTATTACGATACACAACTTCAGAAATTAATCAGAAATTAGACGAAACTGTTGAGAATATTAAAAAATCAATGGGAATCTAAATGATTCAGAATTTTTTATATCTCGAAAAGAAAGAGTAGGGTACTGTCCATTTTGGTGAATCATCATCAATCCTAAAGGCTTCATCTCTTTTATCATATAGATAAAAAATCTTTTCTCCAATATCTCCATTTTCAGCAACAAAACTAAATGAAAGCTTTACAGCTCCGTTATTAAATAACTCTCTATATATCTGTTCATCAATTCCACCATAACCTTTTAAATCATGTACAGCCATAAAATTATTATAATCTAAATCTATTTCATATTTTTCTGCAGGAGTAAGTGTTCTTTTCGAAACTCCATATTCTTCGATAGATACTTGTTTTTTTAATTCTTTCATTTTATCCGAACCAATATAAATATCAAATAGGTTATCTATTTTTTCATAGATTTGTTGTCTTTCTTTTAACAATTCATTAGAAAAATCCTTTTTAAGCTGACTCTTTATTTCTTTTAATCTATCTGACAATCGTTTATATTCTAAGCAATATTTATTTCTTTCAGATTGTTCTACGAACAAGGAAGATGAAACTTTTATAGTTTGTCGTGTACTACTGTCTAATGATTTTTTAAGCAAGTCTTCAAAATCACTTTTTTTATACCATGCAGACTCTTTTAATGTTTCATCTTCCAAAGCTTTGCTCATAGCATAAACCCAATTAACATCAAATGATTTTCTTGAATTTCCTTTATGTCCACTGTTCAGATAAATCTTATCAAGTCTTGGAAGAATATATTTTGTAACCCAAGGTCTATAAGTTTTTAATATTTCACAGATTATTTTTGTTGATAATGTATGTGTTGTTTTTAATGCTTTGGCAGCATCCGAAAAAGAAAGCTTTTGATTTGTTTGTTTTCTTACTTTCTTTTTCGGTTCCGGAAATACATTTCCATCATCGTCAAATAAAAGTCTTGTTCCTGGTAGATCTTCCATAATTTTTTCCTTCCGCCTCTCGTATATGTTAGTATATAATATAACATATAGAGGGGGAACGCAGCAACATTTTTATTACTTAACATAATTTACATTCTGTCTACATTTTCAAATGTTTTTTACCCTTTTTTTAATAATTTTATAAATCCCGTTAATATATATATATAAATAATAAAAATTATTATTATTTAAATTTTTAAATAAGGAGAAGAGAAAAAATGAGAAAAAGTTTTTTAATTTTTTTGTTAGATTTTATTTGTATTATAATAAAATTTATTATTAATATTTATTGTTAAAAATAAAATAAGGGTATTATTAAATACCCTTATTTTGAATTAAGATATTAATTTATTGTTTTTGCTATAGAATTTTCAAGTTTATCCATGAGTTTATTATATGCAGCTAAAAGCTCTTTGTTTTCTTTTGTACGTGGTAAAACATTTAAAACATCACAATATTCTTTTTTTACAAGCTGATACAAAGTTACGCTTTCCCAATTTGATAATTTTATAGTATCAGTCTTTACAGAACTATTAGTTATTGTTGTACTTTTAGAAAGGATAACATTACGGTCTTTTGGTTTATGAACTCCTTTTAAGGCTAAATATTTTTCAGCATTTTCCTTTGAGATTTTTTTACCAATTATACTTTGTTTCCATCCTTTTTTTGCTGGGATTTCAACGCCTAATAATCGATATTGATCATTATTACAGGCAATACCAGATTGCATTCCGGAAAGAAGAAATTCTTCTGTAATTTCTATATAATCGTCATTTACTTTTTCCATGTCATAAAAATTAATATTGTTCATATTGCAACTCCTATTTATTTGTAAGTTTTTCATACATTTTAAAGAGTTCTGCAACACATTCTGATTCAGTCATTTTTGTACTAAATCCGTATGCTGACATTACTGCTCTATCGTTATCCTGGTGTGCTTTACGTAGTTCTGGAGGCATTACAGTTTCATCATAAAGATCTGCAAGAGAACAGTCTGGATATTTTGCACGAGCATCTAAGATACCTTGTGCAGTTTGCTCTATTTTCTTTCGCTGTTCTTCTGTTGGATTACACCAAGGAAAATTGTTATACACAATATCCTTACTGTAACGGTAACGCATTTCTAGTCGTCCACAAACAGCTCTCATCCAAGCCATATGGACATTTGATGTAATAATTCCAAATTCATATATATTTGCATTTGGAATTATTTGAACACTATCATTGACAATTATGTCATAACTCATAAATCCAATTGGAACATATCTACGTCGTTCCGAAGAAACTCTTGGTACCAAAAGATAAAAACCTTCTGTTGGTTGCCGTACTTCTTGAAATAGTGTTGGTGTTTCTGCATCTTTTTTAGTTGCTGCCTTTGTACTATTTAATCTGAATTGTTTTACAGCTTCAACACGTTTCATTATTTCAGTTGATTTTCTTAAATCAGAAGGATTTGCATTTACCAACCAAATACAATACCTTTTTTTATTATTAATATACTCTTCTGAGCCCAAAATCTGTTTTATGTATTTTTCCGCACTTGGTTCTTTTTTTAGTATGTCCTCTTTTTCTATTTCAGTTAAGAATAAGAATCCGCCATCTGTTGGTTTATTACCGTATACCATTTGAGGAACATCGTTTAATGATTTTACACGGCTTTCAATAAATATATCAGGTGCATCTATTAAATATCCATTTATATTTTTTACCATTACTTTCTGACTTTCATTTAGATAAATTATTTTTTGTTTTTTTGTTTCTAAAGAACTGAATCCCAAAATAACGCAATGTACATGAGCTTTTAGATTTGCTTCACTATCCCATCTAAATGTTCTGTAAGCAAAATCAAAATGTATGCCAAATTGATTAAATAAAGGTTTCCAAATAGCTGCTACTTGTTCACCTTGAGTAATTGAATTAGTAGATACTAAAGCACATTTTATATTTGTATTCTTAATTAATTCTGCAGCCTTATAATACCAACCTGATACATAGTCTATTTTTCCCGCAGTTTTATAAGGTTTTCCTTTTTCATCCAAAAATATGTCTAGCATATCCTTTTTTTGAGATTCTGATTGTAGACTATATCCAACAAAAGGAGGGTTTCCCATTATGTAGTTCAATTCAGATTTTGGAACTACACTACTCCAATCTACTCTAAGTGCATTGCCTTCAATGATATTTGTATAATTATCCAAAGGCAAAAATGATGCAGCTGAATTTGTGATAGAGTTAGTTTCCTGAAGCATCTGACATTCTGCGATCCAGAGAGCTGTTTTTGCAACAACACAAGCAAAGTCATTTATTTCAATACCATAGAACTGCTGAATATGAACTTTTACAAAATCATAACCAAATAAACTTGTAAGTACTCCTTGCTGCTCATTACCACCAATCATAAGTTGTAGACATTTATTTTCAAGTCTACGTAATGAAAGATATGTTTCTGTTAAAAAGTTTCCAGAACCACATGCAGGATCTAAAAACTTAAGATTCGCAATTTTTTCTTGGAATGCATGAAGTTTATCTATCTTTGTTTTTGGGACTTTAGTTT
>JAEEGJ010002879.1_pt1 | contig 74934 bp, 59 predicted proteins | sample 8958761 | NCBI WGS metagenome assembly JAEEGJ01 (sample SAMN16246546, study PRJNA631951) | gut metagenome | biome: gut microbiome; feature: rumen; material: RS-attached | host: Bos | place: Iran: Karaj | collected 2018-10 | reverse complement strand
TCGATGTGTTTCAGATCAAAATCCAGAATTGCTCCGATAGTATCTTCAAATTTCAGCTTCTCTGCTTCGATCAATTGCAAGATGCCCACAGCAACAAAAGTCTTGCTCATGGATGCAGACACAAATCTTGTTTCAATCGAATTGGGAATTTCATTTGCCAAGTCAGCAAACCCGCCGCTGTAATTCAGTAATACTTCTTTGTGTTTTACTATATATGCATTCCCTCTAAAATCTTTATCCATCACCATAGCAATCTCCCCTAAGCAGGTTAAACTGAAAGTTAATCTATTTAGCAAAACTGTAAGTTTCTTAATTATCTTTCTATAAAGATTTATTTACTATTAATAGTCTTTCCTGTTAGTAAATCGATCTTATTATATTCCCACCCTCCAGGAGGATCCATCTCGCATGAGATATTCATGATTTGCCCATCAATCCCAACACATTCAATACCATCTACCGCTATATAATCACTCTTCCAAATAATATTACTGTCGAGGTCAATTGCAATTATATTTTCACAACCAAGAATATATAAACTATCCAGGTTTTTAACAAAATCTCCAAAATAACCATCCATAGGAATATTACGAAAACTGAAATCCTTAAGATTAATTACATATACACCTTCGATATAATTACCGATATATAAATAATCTCCAACGATAATCGAATCTATAAAACAATCGGTGGTAATCAAATTCACCTCTACAGATACTAAAGGTGTTTCATTTTCATATACATAGAAAACTTTTCCGCTTCCGAAATTTATTCTTTTTACATTCTCAAACTCATAATTATATTCGTTATTTACTTTATAATTCATAAAAAAACCTATTGAAGAAAACCAAAATTTTCCAACATACCATATTTCATTAATCATTTAATATATTTGCTGAAGTCCGAAAGTAATGAACCAGCAAATTCTTTTAGATAAGTCTGATCTATTTCGTTTTCAAAGTAAAATTCATGTTTATTCCAAAAAACACAACTATCCAAACGGCCAACAACACTTATGTGGCCTCCAGTTTCAGAAACAAACTCAATAAAATTATCTTTATTGTATGGTTCATCTAATTTTGCTTCGCCTGTCAATGTTTCATAAAGGTCATTTAACTGATAGGCAAATTCAGCAATATCTTTAGCGCCCACATCCAAAGTTGTTTCAACTGAATAGCCATAACTAGTAACCTTCACACCAAGTGTAACATTTACAGGATATGCTAAATCTTGCTCATAGATTTTCGGTAATAGTTCTAATTTAAATGTATCTGATTCTATTCTGTACATTTTTCCTCCCAAACATCTATTTCGAAACTGTAATTTTATAAATCTATTTTAGTGCAATAAGAACCTTTGAAATTGTTTTTTACTTTATATGTCGACCCAAAAACCTTTTCAAGTATTCCTGCATTAACAAGCTTAGTGCACAAATTTCTGACATCAGTAATTTCAACTTCTTCATATCCCGAAATGTGATTCAATGTCAACATAAGCTTATATTCATCTATTGATGAGCACCAGTATCCGTTGCCTGAAAAATCCCAACTACATATTTGCTCAGAATTCTTAAATACTGAACATCCTATTCCATGGAAGAAAACTTCCACGTCATCTATCATAAATTTATCTATCCCGTTCTTTGTTTTTAAATGAATAAGCGAAGGAACATCATTGATATTTGTTTCGAACTTAGTATTTATGAAATCCACGATTCTATTACAATAATCCGAAACAACTTGAAAATATTTGATTAAGGCTTCTTCTTTTATCTCTTTCATACCACATAACTATTTGGAAAAACTGTAAGTTTCCAACTTAATTAACTTCCGATTTTACTGTCCGAGGAAACTCTTTATTGCCTGACAAAACTCCTCCGGCAACTGTGCCTGAGGTGAATGGCCGCATCCATCTACCAGGTACATATCTTTCTTGGGAGCTGTGATAACACCAAGGTATTCTTCTATAGGTCCGACTGGACAACTCCAATCATCCGATCCTGATATAAAGAACACTGGAACCTGAAAATCAGTATTTCTTTTGTAAGCATTAAAATCCAATAAGTAATCGATTAGTGGTTTTTCCAAATCTTCGTATGCTGTACTACCGGTTACCGCTGATAAAATAACCCCATACCACCTCGCATCATCTACTCCAAAATAAGGTGAGAAGATTGTAGCAGTTGTCGATACGTCTTCTGTTACTCTCGCTGAATGATACTTAAGCGTACTGTTGCTAAGCGCAGACATATTTGCTACGGTGGGATTATTTATAAGTTTCTCATACGCATTCTCCATTTCGCTGGTATCATCACCTGCTTCCTTTGCTTTTGCCAACGCATCCTCATAATCATAAGTATATGCATACAGGTTTTCTTCGATTACTTCCTGCCCTATTCCCACATAACCTGAAACCTTTTCAGGATGCTCAAGTACATACTGGCTTCCAAGCAGACTTCCATATGAATGACCCATGATGATCACCTTATCCTGCTTATATGTATTTCGTACATAATCAACCAAAGCATCTAAGTCATCCATAGCCTGTTCAAATGAAACTGTACTATTATCAGGATCAGTATTCAAATTATGATAATATGTTCTGCCGCATCCTCTTTGATCCCAGCTAATAACTGTATAATCATCTGTCAGATAATCAATCCAGCAATAGTCAGTGCTTGTAGTAGGTGCTCCTGGTCCACCGTGGAGACTGATGATAACTGGATTAGAGGTATCATGACCCATTGTTAAAATATACTGTTCTTGTCCGTTCAGCATGACATATTCTGACTTATTAATTCCGTCCTTATAATCAAACACACGCTTAATCTGATTAATGTTTCTTCCGATGATTGCTACAACAAAGAAACCAACAACAACTATTAGAATTAACGAAACAATAACCTTAGGTATTCCAACAAGTATCCTTCGTACTATATGCCTTTTAGGTTTTGGCTCACAGACTTCCTTTTTATGAGCCAGGTGTATTCCGATATGTCCGATTCCAAGGATTATTGATCCAATGATCATGATTCCGTTTCCACCATAAATTCCAAGAAGAAAAAATGCAATAACAGGAAGTGTAGCTCCTGCTACGGGAATTCCTATAATTCCTCTATAAAAATCCTCCATGGTTTTCTCACTTTTGAAATAACGAATCCAGAAAAACTCATATAACACCATACAGAGAAAAGATACTATTAACACCGGACACCAGAAGTTCCATCCCTTGAAATCAAAATCAGAAAAGATAAGCGCTACCGGTGTAACAATGAACTGCCCTGCACGCTCAAAAAAAAGTAATACTTTGTTCTCATGATGAGCATACTCTTCGTAATCCTTAGGCTTGTTCTTCGTCCAAATGAAATTCGGAACGAGAAGCATAATCAACCATATCAATCCTATGTACGAAAATCCAAAACGCATAATTCAAAAGTCCTTTAACGATTTATTATAGATTTGAACAAAGTATACAATTATTTCTTCAGGAAATCTTTAACAGAGACTTGTATAATTCTTATCTAATTCTTAACTCGTATTCAGATAAACTGGAAGTTAATCTATTTAGGAATATTGCGATATTCCTAAATAATAAAACGCTTAAAAACCGAATTTGTAAGCTTTTTCTATTTATTATATTACCATATATAGGTAACCTTATTATTTAAAAAACAACAATATAAGCGATTCCCAAAGCTGCCACCGCAAGGGCAATTATTATTATCAAAGCCAAAATGACTATCGAAGGCGAAGATCTTTTGGATTCTTGATGTCCTTCATTTATTCTATCGAATTCTTGACTAAATTTGGATATTTTATCTTCATTTATTACTTTTTCGACTTCAGGATAAAAATTTGATGTTTTAACCTTTATTACCTTCTGTTTTTTATATGTTGACGTTTTCCCATGATTGTATAGCGCTAATGGATCTTTGACTTTAAGCAATTTTACATAAAAATGTCTTAACCAAAGTACATCATCCCAATCGCAAATATCTGAATAAGAAGATCCTATCTCATGCGAATAATTATTCCTTATATGTCGATATTTTACTAAACAATCAAGGCTTTCCTTCCATCCAGGAACATAACTATCACCATCTGAAATATTACGCATTTCATCAATATACGTAGTCACTCCTGTACTTGTTCCTAGTGAGTCTCTACAGAATATGTCTATTTTTTTGTAAGCCTCCATGAATTCGTCGTTAATCTTACTCATAATTGTCTCTTATGTTTTGGTTATGCAAATATTTCTTCTCTTAATAATACATCAATTTTGAGTAAAATAAAAACCCCAAGCTCTTCACTCCGGGGTTTCTGCATCCGTTACTCATTGTTTTTCAATATTCATAATATTCACTCAATTGAGTTCTTTTTATCCTACGTTAAGTACTTATACAAAACTCCTTAATATTTTAATTATAAATACTATAAATACCCATATAAATATTACTAAAGATAATTGAACCACCAACTTCGGTCTATGAAACCTATGCCATTCCAGCGGCCACTGCACCAATTATCTATTCGATAACTTATATTTTTATTACTTAATTCCTCATTCTCTAATCAATTCAGCCATATACTTTGATGATATTTCAAGTATGTCAGGATTGGCTATGAACTTGGGATGATGATACGTATAACTCTTTCCACTTCCGATTAACACATACAAGCTTTTCTTGCCACTTCCCTTGGGAGCATAATCTCCGAAGTCATCACCAATTAGCATATTGTCTCTTTTACCCGTTTTAAGATTAAGAGTGCTTGCTACTCTTAACGACTTCTCATACAATTCTTCATCGTTATATGCTACGTGTGAGCCTTCCTGCCACTCTATATCTATCGTTACATTATTAAGTCTTGCAAAAGCTTTTACGGCATTATTGAACTCGTCTTTAATATCTTTTCTTACACCATCATCAAGTGTTCTAATCGTGCCTTCCAATGCGCCCGACTCGGGTATAACATTCCATATATTTCCAGCATTAATTCTTGTTATAGAGATTACCCTGGGCGAAAATGCATCAACATGTCTGTCAGAACGTGAATATATCCAGTTTGCTATATCAGTAATCACACTTATCGGATTCTCGCCTTCGTGCGGAATCGCAGCATGAGAACCTACTCCCTTTACGGTAATCTTGAATCTGTCAACAGAAGACGTAACTCCTCCTTGTGATGATTCTATAACCCCGACTTCTCTAAAAGGATCAACATGAAAAGCATAGAACTCATCTATGTCTTTTGTAACCCCTGTCTTAATTGCATTTCTTGCACCGTCAAAAACTTCTTCACCGGGTTGAAAAAGAATATATACATTTCCTTTTACATTAGCTTTATTCTTATTCAAAATAGATGCTGTCATTAGTCCTGATACGAGATGAATATCATGTCCGCACGCATGCATAACTCCCTCGTTTTTTGACGCATACTCAAGACCGCTTTCTTCCGTAACTGGAAGAGCATCTATATCTGCGCGAAGCAATCTGTTATTACCGCTTTTTTCACCTCTGATCACGGCAAGAGCTCCTGTTTCAAGATTAAGAGGAACTTCTTCAATATTCTCTTCTTTTAATATCTCTTTTATTCTCTTGGTGGTTTCGTATTCCTTGAATCCCACTTCGGGATGTGAATGAAACCATTCGAATTCTTTTCTGTAATCTCTTGCCATAATAACCTCGTATTAACCTATATCGAGTAAGAAAATCTCTGAAGGTATCTCTCCAAAAACTTCTGTGTTCTCTCGTTTTTGGGATTGGTAAAAAACTCTGACGGAGTTGCTGTCTCAAGTATCTGTCCCTCAGACATAAATGCTATCTTGTCTGCAACGTCTCTTGCAAAATCCATCTCATGCGTAACTATAAGCATGGTAACTTTTTCTTCTGCAACTTTTCTGATAACTCTCTGTACTTCCCCAACAAGTTCAGGATCGAGTGCGGATGTGGGTTCGTCAAAAAGAATAATCTTGGGATCAAGCGCAAGTGCTCTTGATATCGCAACTCTTTGTTTTTGACCACCTGATAAAGTGGAAGGGTACTGATTAGCCTGTTCCAAAAGACCTACTTTATCAAGATATTTTCTGCCTATCTCTATTGCCTCGGACTTGCTCTTTTTCCTGACTGTAATAAGTGCTTCGGTTACATTTTCAAGTGCAGTCTTATTAGCGAAGAGTCCAAAGTTTTGAAACACCATTGCTGTTCTTCTTCTGGCTTCAAGTTTTACATGCTTATTAATCTTATTCGCCGAAAAACTGTAATCATTAATTCTTACATCTCCTGCATCAGGAGTTTCCAAGAGATTAATACATCTTAAAAGTGTGGACTTACCCGAACCACTTGAACCAAGAAGCGCTACTGTCTCACCTTCGTTAACGGTTAGATCTACGCCCTTAAGCACGTGATTGTTGCCAAACTTTTTATGTATATTATTCATTTCTATCATTACATTACTCATCACGCACTCTCCTTGTTTCTCTTCTCAATGAATGCCACTATTCTCTCTAAGATGATACATAATCCCCAATAGATTAATGCTGCATCTATGTACGCTTCAAAGAATCTTGATGCTCTTCCTGCCTGTATCTTGGCCTGTCCCATAATCTCCGGTACTGCTGCCGTAAAAGCTAACGATGTATCTTTTAAAAGTCCTATAAAAAAGTTAGCGAATACAGGTAAACTTATCTTTGCTGCCTGAGGTAACACTATTCTTATCATCGCCTGCCACATTGTCATACCGACTGATTCTGCCGCTTCCATCTGGCCCTTATCGACAGCCAATATCGACGCTCTGATTGATTCAGTAAGATATGCTCCTGCATTAAGTGAGTAAGCTATAAACATGAATACTACTGCAGGTATCCAGGAAATATCGATCTTGGTTCCGAATTTAAAGTTGATTAATTTTATAAGTATGGGGAATGCGTAATAGATTAACAGAATTTGAACTACAAGCGGTGTGCCTCTGACAAATGATACATAAAGACCTGTAAGCTTATTGAGTACCGGAACTTTATATATCTTAAACAATGCTCCGAACAATCCTATTACGATTCCGACTGCGAAACCAACCACTGCGATCATGATTGTAAAAGGTATACCCTTAAGAATCGATGGGATGATTTCTATCATGAATTGAAAATCAAATATCTTGCCCATTTACTGCCTCTTTCTTAAAACCCGCATTGCCTCAAATGAGAAGCAACGCGGGTTAATCGTCTTATTCGGGACGAACGTCTGTGTAATCAGCTTCGAACCATTCCTTGGAAAGCTCAGCAAGTGCACCGCTTTCTTTAAGCTTAGCTAATGCTGCATCTACTCTAGCGTGGATTTCCTTGCCCTGCTCATCCTGTGCGAAGATGAAGTGAACGGGTACCTGATCTACGGGCTTACCAACGGGCTTAACCTTAAGTCCCTGAACTTCTGCCTTGCTTACTGCTACTGCAGGATCGTTAAGTGTTGCTGCGATTCTTCCGTTGTCAATGTCCTGTAAGATTGTTGTTACGTCTTCGTTGTAGTACTGAATCTTTAACTGATTGTTAGCGTCGTGCTCTTCATTCCAAATCTCTGCTTCTTCGTTGTGGTTATCACCTACTGTAAGGCCTAAAACTCCGCCTGATGCAACGAGATCTTCGAATGATGTTACTGTATCGTTGTCACTTCTTACGATGAGCTGGTTGGTAGCTACGAAGTATGTATTCTCTGTAAGATAGTATTTTGCCTGTCTTTCCTCGTTACTTGCAATCTGGTTAGCAAGCATCTGGAACTTACCTGAATCAAGTCCGGGGAAGAGTGATTCCCATGCTCCTGATTCGAATTCGAAGTGAAGTGAAGGATCAACTTCTTCAATCTTTCTAACTACTTCGATATCGTATCCTGTAAGATAATCATTCTCATCATAGTAGCTGAAAGGTGCGTATGTACCCATTGTTCCAACATGAACTGTGATTAATTCTTTCTCAGGTGCTACTGCTTCTCCCTCATCTGTTGTAGCACCATTGTCTGCTGCATTAGCTTCAACTTTATTAACCTCTGTATCAGTATTAATAGGTGCTGCTGCGCCATTGCTCACGCAACCTGCTAAACCTGCTGTTACAAGTGAAAGTGCCAAAATGTTAGTAAATATTCTCTTTTTCATAATTTTTTCCTCTTTTCTGCGACTCCTAATATCGCGCTAAATTTTTTAATCTATCTTGTAAGTAACCCTGCATCCAGTACAAACTGATTGCCTGTCATGTATCTTGCATCTTCGCTTGCTATGTATTTTACAGCAGCTACAATGTCAGATGTTTCAACCCAAGGAACGGGAAGCAGATTTCCTGCGCTTCTCTCCGCTATCTCAATGGGCGTTGTGCCTTCAAGTTCTGCCAATCCGTCATTCATGGGAGTGTTAACTCCTGTCGGATGAAGCGATACAACTCTGATACCGTAAGGTGCGAGTTCTATTGCCTGTGACTTGGTAAGACCAACCAATCCATGCTTGGATGCTGAATAATGACTCATTCTGTTCATACCCCTAAGACCTGCAATTGATGAATTATAGATGATCACTCCTTTCTTTTTTTCAATGAGGTGCGGAATAACATATTTGGATACCAACCATCCTCCTCTTAAGTTAATCTCTATCATTGCATCCCATTGTTCTTCTGTTAATTCCCAGGAATTACCGTATGCGGCAATTCCGGCATTGCTGAATAATATGTCGATTCCGCCGAATTCCTTGACGCCTCGCTCAACTGCTTCCTTGACGTCTTCTCCTTTTCTTACATCGCCGGCGTAAATGACAATCTTGCCTCCGGCTTTTTCTACATCATCTTTGAGTTTCTCAAGATCCTCATTGGATGATCTGTTGTATGCCGGATATGCTATTTTTTCTCCGAGGTCAAAAGCTATGATGTTAGCTCCTTCCTCTGCAAATCCAAGTGCTACGGCTCTTCCCTGGCCCTTGGCTGCTCCTGTTATAAATACTGTTTTATTCTGAAATTCTTTGCTCATTGTTTTATCTCCTATCTTTATTGTTAAACCATTCTGTAAATCTCTTTTTACATGCAAGCGCACATGGTGCTTCACATATACCGCCCTCAGATGTGCACTTATATTTTTCAGGCATCTCGCGGCCCATCCTATCCATCACTTCAACTGCTTCATCAAAAGGTATCACTGCGCTTCTTCCTGATAATGCCAAGTCTGCAAATGTGATTGCCATGATTGAACTTGTAACGAATCTAGATAGACAAGGTTGATTGTCTCCTCCCGGGATTGGATCACATGCCCATCCAAGTGAACTTTGAAGTGCCAGGGATGCTGCATTCTCAATCTCCTTAGCGGTACCTCCTTCGAGGTAAGTAATCGCTGCTGCCGTCATCGCCTGACATACTCCGCATTCTCCGGCGCATCCTGTAATCTCTCCTGTAGGATCTGACTTCGAATATGCTATAATTCCGACACCTGCTGCCACGAATAAACTCTCAACTATTTTGTCTTCATCTATATGCTTATCCTCTTCAAAAGCTCTTATTGTCGAGTATAGGAATCCGCCTCCTGTTCCCATTGGTCCAGGAACTAATTTCACACCTTTGGTTAATGCCTGTACATTGAATACATATTTAAGTATTCTTGTATTTATATCGCTTTGTATCGATCTTCCTTCTTCAATGTACTTATCCCATTTTCTGAAGTGATATCCGCTAAACGGCGTCTCTATTATTCCATCGGGATTAACGTGTGGTGCCTCTGTTTCCAACTCCATCAATCGTCTTCGTTCTCTCATCGTATCGAGTACTTTTTTCTTACTATTTTTTGAAAGAAGTACTTCGTATCTTAGGGCTGCCTCATAGAGATTTTCATTAGCTTTTTCACTTTCATTTCTCCAAGTATTAAAGCTATCAAAAAGCTGTACCTTTTCTTCTTCATTTTTCTTGGTAAAAGCTTTATCGTTAATACTTACTATCTCTATTCTTCCGCCACCGATTGAGTTGCCTTCAAGCGAATACTTTTTATCATCTTCGTCAGTTAGTATGAATCTGACTGCATTGGGATGTTTATTTTCTAATGTGACATATTCGAATTCGTAATCGATTCCTTCACTTTTTAGAATCTCTTTTATCTCGAATAATCTCTCATCATCGCACTTAAGTCCGTACGCTCCGGCAAGCATTCCGATATCTTCATTCATATGACCGAATGTTCCGGCAAATGAGCCGTAAGCATCAAGTTGAATCTGTATCTTTTTTAATTTCCCTTTTACCAGTTTTCTTGCTTCATTGCCTATCTTGCAAGGACCTGCGGTATGAGAACTTGATCCGGGTTGCATGACTGGACCGAATACGTCTTCGAATATGTCAGGTATTAACTTACTCATTTCCTCTTCGTGTAAGGAACGAGTTCGTCATCAAGTGTTACCTGAAGTGTCTTATTGATAAGGTTGGTTGCTATCATGATTGTCGCGAATGCTGTGATTGCAACTATCTGTTCCTCACTCCACTTGGACTTAAGTCTGTCGAAGATTTCTGCGGGTACGTTATTAGCATCTGTTACAATTGCTTTGCCGTAATCAATAAGTATCTTTTCTTCTTCGGTAAATTCAAAATGTTCAAAATCGATTCCTGCATCATCAAGTATCTTTTGGAAAAAGATGCTACATACGAGACAATCATTAGTTGTTGATATCGCGTATGAAAAGAAGTTGACCGCTCTCTCTCCAAGGAAGGATTCAATCTCTGCTTCAAGTGGAAACCACTCCATTAATGCGTGGAAAGCAGGTATTGAATGTATAAGTGTTTTCTTCATGTTGGTGAGTGGTCCGTGTACGCTTACCCACTCATCAATTACTTTTTTGTGTTTTTCATCTGCCTGTTCGTATTCAAGCTGTGATATATATGCCATTGTTTTTTCCTCCTATTTGTATGCTTTTTCAAAAGCCTGTTTTAAATCTGCTATTAAGTCGTCCGCATCTTCAAGACCGATTGAAAGTCTTATTAGATTCTTGGGTATATCTGCGAGTTCATGGTACTTAGGATCAAGCTCGGTATGTGTATTCTCAACTGGGTTAGTAATGAGTGATCTTACGTCTCCGATATTTACGTGATAAGAGAAATTGTTAAGTGCCTTGATGAACTTTCCTTCCTCTTCTCTCGTTCCCTTGAAGCCGAATGATATGAGTGCTCCGGGCCCCTTCTTGAAATCTCTGTCTGCCAATGCTTTATAAGGAGAGTTCTTAGCATATGGATGTCTAACCCATTCAACTTTTTCATGGTTCTCTAAAAACTCAACTATCTTTTTGGTTGTCTCAATCTTCTTATCAAGTCTTACTGATAATGTTGAGAGACCCTGGAGTACCAGGTATGACTCAAACGATCCGAGTGCCCCGCCAAGAAATTCGGTAAAGAACACTTTTAGGGAGGCAATAAGCGGAGCACCTGGCCAGAATTCAATAGGACTTCTGGGGTTATCGTCGAGATCTCTCATCTTCCATTCCTTCTCATAGAATTGAGGGAATTTCTTTTCGTCGTAGTGGAAATCTCCTTTCTCAACTACGAGTCCGGCTATCACATTACCATGTCCGTTAATCTCTTTTGTTGCTGAATAAATCGTTATGTCTGCACCGTGTTCAAATGGCTTGTAAAGATACGGTGTTGCGACTGTGTTATCTACGATTACCGGAACGTTATGTTTATGTGCTATCTTTGCTATCGCATCTATATCGTAGAGCTCTGCATTGGGATTGCTGATTGATTCGAGATACACTGCCTTGGTATTCTCATCTATCAATGCTTCGTATGCTTCAGGATTGTTTCTGTCCTCTACGAACTTGGTTGTTATTCCATACTTGGGAAGGAATTTGATGAGGGCTAACATTGCTGCTCCATATAATGATGAAGAAGATACTATGTTGCCACCGCCCTGTCCTAAGAGAAGTAAGGTGTAGGTCTGTGCAGCCATTCCTGATGAAAGAGCAACTGCAGCTTTACCACCTTCAAGCTTGGCGAATCTCTCTTCGAGAATTGCACCTGTAGGATTACCTACTCTTGAGTAAATTCCACCGCCTTCAGCACCTGTCCATAATCTTCTTGTTCTATCGATATCTACCAGATCGAATGAAGCTGTCTGATAGATGGGAGGGTTAACCGAATGAAAGTGATCGTTGGAATCATATCCGGCTCTGATTGCATCTGTTGAAAATCCGTTATTTATGTTTGACATTTTTGTTCTCCTTATCTAAATCTTTTCTTCTATTTTCTTTTCTTTATTAACTGTTTTGTTGTTATTTCTTTTTAGATTCTTTATTAAATGTTTCATTGTTATTTCTTTTTGATTCTTTATTTAATTGATTGATTCTTTTTATGCCTCATATGCTTTTATTTAGGTTGTTGTTACAAAACTTGGCTTGTGCGAGGCATAAAAAAATCCCGGAAGTTTTTGTCCTTCCGGGATGAATCTAATCAAAACCTGTCCGTTAACATCGGTGCATGACAAAGTTGCCATACACCCAAGGTTTTTCATCTACCCGGGAGAACAGCTTACTACACATACACATACAGCACATATTAAATTGTGAAACTGTTAATGTTTTCATGACTTTCGTTTCCTTTATCATTGATTATGGACTTATTATAATCATACCAACCTACTATGTCAATAGGTATTTAGAAAATTTTTTAAAAAAATAAAAAAGCCCTTATTTAGGGCTTTTCTCCGGTTAATCAATTAAGTTCTATCGATCCTGATACATAATATGCGAAGTTTTTATTCTTACAATAACTGTCTATATCTGCTATTACGGATGAATCTTTTGTATATTCCAGAAGATAGATATCGGCTCCTGAGTTGGAATATCTCTCCAGATATTCAGTGAAATAGGCTTTGTCTTCAGGATCGCTGACTCCGTGATTTTCATCTTCCCAGTCAATCTTGGTAAATACCGATTCCTGATTAATTCCTGTTATTACATCACTCCATACACCCTTCTTGGAACAGTATGCATCAATGAAGGTATCTCCTCCGTTCATTATCACAGCCTTATTATATCCCTTAAGGCCTTTCATAATGTTCGCAACACCTGAGAGCATCGAGTCGTTTTGATACATGTAATATACATCGCAGTTATCTACGAAGAAGCCATCCACTCCTTTTTCTATTAAAGCAGGCGCCAGTGTATAGAGCACATAGTTTTGCCATCTTTCATTTGATACATCAATCCATCTCTCTTCTTCCCAATTCTCATAATCCGACAGAGTGATATCAACAAATTCATTATAATATGGTCTGAATGTTTCAAGAGAGCCTATATTAAGATAACTATATACCTTGTGTCCGCCTTTCTTATATTCAGTTATCTGTTCCTTGGTAAAATACTGAGCATCAATCACTATTTCATCATAATCGGCAAACCTGCTTAAGTCTCCTTCATATGATAAGAACACTCCGTACTTACTCTTGTAGCCGGCAGTACTTTTTATATTTTCGATTTTCTCTTCGTCTTCTTCAGTATCTGATGTGATTATTCCTTCTTCAGAATCAGACTTAGTTTGTTCCTTGTCGACCGCCTGTTCTTCTTCAGTCTCCACAATAATATTTTCTTCTACGTCATCGTCAATCAAAACTATATCTTTTTTATTACAAGCAAACAGTCCTATTGAAAACAATAGGACCATTGCAATCGACAGTATTTTATTATTTCTTATTACATTATTCATCCCCAATATCATACAAGAGTTGTTCCTCAAATTTCGAAAGAATTAAAACCATATCATTTTTAGTTGCGAAAAAGTTGATTCTATTTGCCATTTTTCTATTATTCATGTTCCAAACTTTTATACCACTTGTTTGCAAATACCTTTTGCTCGTTCGTCGGCGGAAAATCTTTTATATCTGCATAATCCCAGCAACTGAATATATCTTTTTTAATCCTTATTTTCTATCTCGGTAACGTTACCGCCAAATGCAAGTACGTTTTCCCTGTAACACTGCTCTCTGTTTTCATAAGAATCACGGTGCCATGCCGAATCGCTTCTTGTAATATTCTTGGGAACATAATTCGATACGACAGTGCCGTTTTCCGAGAGTTTCAGATAATCGTAATATGTTGCGTCATATGTGATCTTATCCCCTGCGTCGGATGTGTATTCAAGCTTGTAAATAACAACCACTCGGTTTTCACCTTCGCTTGCGTTGGTAATCAAATATGCGCTGTCATATTCTGTATTGTTAAGATGGTATTCAACCCATTCACCGTCTGTGTAATCTGTCTGCGGAGTCTTTCTGGAATTGGTTATTTTATCCTTTCCGGCGTCAATCATATTGTCTATTACATCATCCGTAAGGTCATCTATTGAGATATCATAATTCTCTTTTTGGTATGAAGGCTGCGACTGTTCCCATACTTCTTTGAACGAAGGCATCATTCCCTGCTTAGCCAAAAACCACCAGCTTATGGGTCCAATACTGAAGAAAAGGATAACAAAAATTAGTCCGTATATTTTTGACATAAACGCACGACCCGCCCTGCGAGTGCTCTCGCGTCTTTCCGCTGCCCTTTTGGACTTTTCGTTCTGCTTGAAACGGATTTCTTCCATCTCTTTTTCATGCTCGTGTTCTGCTCTTGTAATCTCGTCCCAGTTTTGTAATTTTTCATGCTCTACATCAGCTTCATCGTATTTAACGGCAAACGCAGCACCGCATGACTTGCAAAAATAGTTCTCACCGTCTTTTTCAATATCACCGCCACAACTCGGGCATTTAAGATTAACTAATTCCATTTTTATCCCCTCTTCTTTTTGTTATTCGTGCTTTAATTCCAATTTTTCTCCGGGCTTTATAATGATTCTTCCCGGGCCGTCAAAAGTCTCAGCTACACTCTCGTCAAATCCAATGTCGTCCTTTGCAGTCTCAACATGATAAGGAATCGAATGTTTTGCATTAATTGCCTTGGCGCATTCAGATGCTTCCTCGGTATTCATATTGAAGACCCCATCGCAGCATAAGAAAGCGTAATCGAGCTCTCTCGCGGAGAAACCAGCCATTGAAGGTGTCGTTGATGTGTCTCCTGAAAAGTATACCTTAGTGCCATCCGAAAAAGTCAAAATGAAGCCAACGCACACCGATTTAGAATGATTGGTATTGTATCCTGCTTCCACACCCTCAACTGTAACATAGCCTAAATCAAATGTTTGATAGCCGTCTCTGTTAAGAGCATCCGACCATTTGATAACTGTGCAGTCCTCATTTCGTTCTTTAATCATATCTTCTTTTGTATGATCATAATGATTATGTGTCTCAAGAATTAAATCTGCCGGAAGGTCATATCCTTCTCCCATAAACGGATCAATGTATATTACCTTGCCCTCAACAGTCACGATTCTTACACTTGCGTGTCCCTGATACAATAAAGTTGTTGCGCCCACCTGCAAATCCTCCTGTGTTTCTTCCGTTTCACCTTCCGTAGATTCTAAAGTCTCCTTTATCTCTTCGTTTTCAGTCTCACTAATTATTTCTTCTTTAGGACTTTCTGTTACTTCATTCTTTTGTACACATCCGCCTATTGCACAAAAAGATATGCTAAAAAGCAAAATACCGATTATGCTCTTCATTCTTCTGGCCATTTACTTTTATTCTCCTTTATCTCTCAGCTTATTATCCCGAACCATTTTCCAAATGAATTTTAATTGATTATTATTGTGTTTTACGTTTTTTTACCCATCATTATCTGCTTAGTTCATCAGCCAGAAGTTCCGACAGATAATACAAAACAGCGCATTCGTTTTCCTGCCAGATTCTCAGGCTTCTTTGAACAGCACAAATAAGATATCCGTATGTATTGTTTCCTTTACGTATACTCGAAATAAGTACTGATTCAAATCCTTTTTGCATAAGTGCATCATAAAAGATTGGAGAATGCTTTTTAACGAGGTCAAGCGAACTCTCCATGAATAAATCTTCTTTCATGATTTTGGAAATATCTGAAGCATCCTGATCGTATGTTTTATCCTTTACCGAATGCATTCTATTATCTGATAAAACATAATAGAGATCATGAATCTGAAGATTCTCAATTAACTGGGGAAGGACTCTTTGAAGCTTATTCACAAAACCCTTCTCTTCTTCCATACTGCATTTTAACTTATGCATATTGGTATATATGCCGTTATTGGCAATCTTATGAATCTCTATATCTTTATGCTTGTCTTTTTCATAGATGGTATAGCAGTTACGGCCTCTGTTTTTACCAAGATATAACATCTTGTCTATAAGGCCGAAAAGATCTGCGTAATCGTCCGCATCAGAAGGAAATGATGCGCAGCCTGAAGTACCTGTGACAAAAGCAGAACCGTTTTCAAAATGAACTTCTATTCTAAGTGCTTTTGAATTGCCGTAAAGATTGTCAAAATAGTTTTTCTTCTTTTCAAATTCTGTATTTTTCAGATCTATTACCAAGAGCTCATCACCGCCAAATCTTCCTACGAGGCCGGAGTCTTTTGTATACTCAGCCAATCCCTTGGTAACGCTCATAAGCACCTTATCGCCGGCACTGTGACCATAATTATCATTAATATATTTGAAATTGTCGAGATCGATTATCGTGAAAGAAAATGGTATTTTATCCGCAATAAGCGAGCGAACGAATTTTACGGAATATGCACGAGATAATACTCCCGTTAAAGGATCCACTATCTCTTCAAGACTTATTTCATCAATAATCTTATCGAAGAAATTGTATTTTCTTAAATCGCTTATTGAATATACTACCTGTGTTCCCTCAAGATTATTCTTACGCCTAATGACATCTGTAATATCAACGAAACTGCCAACCAATCCCACTACCTCGCCGTTTTCATACAGAGGTCTTTTCGATGCAATAATGTCTCTTTCTTCACCACGGATGATACACTTTCCTTGAACCTTGTAAGTACTTTTTCCGGATAAAACAAGTAGCTCATCTTTCTTATAAGGTTCGGGATCCGTATGCCATCCCATGTCCTCATCATTCTTGCCTATCAGTACATCTTCAGATTCAAATCCGTAATAATCCAAAAATGCCTGATTAACACCAAGAAAACGTCTGTCCTTGTCCTTCCAAAATACGCAATCCTGAGAAGTGTTGATAATACTGTCAAATAATTCAACCGTCATTTTCATTGCAAAATCACACATCCTTATAATATTTCGCTCTGTAATTCGAGCAGACTGAGCGATTATTACCTATTCAGTATAATATATTATCGACCGAATTAAAAATTTAATTTAAATACCAGATTTCCAATATCATCCCAATTAAAACAGCGAATATATCTGTCATTAGGGAAAACACATTCCTTATTCCAAGGTCTGTCAAAGACCATAACATTAAGATCAGGCATATGCTCAAAGAACTTAAATGCAGCCGGAGAATCCTCTACTGCGCAGTCAAACTTCATCTTATAGTAGTCTTCAAGTTCAAGATTAAAGTCGCTGTTTTTTATGAAAGAATCTCTACCGTACTTATTAAGGCAATACAACTTAGCTCTTTCCATACCATGCTCATCAAGCCATCTTCTGGAGGGCTCATAAGAACTGTAGGGACGACCTGTTATGATATATACTTCATGCCCACTATCAATCCATCCATTAATGGTATCCGCTGCACCTGGAGTCTCTTCATAAGAAAGAAGTACTTCCGGAAGATGCCCTTCTTTCATTAACTGCTCATACTCTTCATCATTAAGTTTAAAAGAATCCTGAAGATTGAAAAAACGAACCTCTTCATACGGAACATTCTTGCCAAACAATCTGGAAGCTATTCCTGTAAAAGCCTTGGCCGTCTCGCATAAACAATCATCATAATCTACGTATATCTTCATATCCATACCTTAAAAAGTTATCTAATCTTTACTTACTTCTCTTGTTCCTCTTCAGGGTTAATAATCCAAAATACATACTCAATCTCACAATCTTCGTTTATATGAAACTGTGCTGTAATACTAATTGAATTCTCGTAATCAGGACATGATGTACCGGAATAAACATATCCAACATGAGCTGTCATATATACTTTTCCGTCCTTGAACGAAACGTCTACTATATCTGAATAGACAATTCTTTCAAGATTATCATTTTGTCTAATTTTTACTGTAGCACCCTCGTATCTGTTGGAAAATGGAGGCAATACCTCAAATACAGTTACTTCGTTTCTGAATTTATCATAGCTATAACTTATGGATTCATCTATCTTTGTCACTAAATCACTACTGGAAAATCTAGTTACCTTCTTGCCATCGTCATCAACGATAACCAATCCATACAGAGAACATCCCGTTCCGGTTCCTTCGCATTCTGCTATAAGATATTCGTCTTCTCCATCACCATCAACATCGAACTTTTCTATTTTGGGTTCGTATCCTCCTATGGCGATATCAACCTTAATCCATCTGTTTCCATCAACAATGTATGTTTCCATGCTATCTGAATTATGTCTTAAGTAGACAGAACCATCTGAAGAAACATAAAAACTTACCATTTGGGTTAAAACATTATTAGACTGATCCTCCTCGCATAAAGAAATTGCCTCATATATAGTATCATGTACAATTTTGAATCTTCTATGATCAGAACCTAAGCCATCTCCAGCGCAATATCCTCCAGAAAAAGCTCTTTTATCACCATCAAGAACTTCTATTTCAAGGACAGCTCCATCAAATATATCTTCTTCTGACAAATTTTCAGGCAGAGAATCAAAACTTTTATTTTCTAATGTTGTTTTTATGCTTTCCCAAGCATTTTTGGGCATATCTCCTTTGAAAACAAGATAATCACGGTCCGTAGGAGTCGGCTCATTAAAATAATCATAGCCATTTTCCGCCTCCAACCAATACATCGTATAATCATAATGAGAATACGTATCTTTTGTGAAAACATATACACCATAATACGCAGGATCATATCCTATTACGCAATATGTAATCTGCGCAGAATCAGAAACCTCATAGTTTGAAGGCTCGCGTGTAGGATCTATATCCGTATTGGGATTAATCGTTTGAGTAGCGCATGCCATAGATAATATTGAAAAGAATATGGCTAAAAACATTATTCCCTTTTTCGTATTCCTCATTTTATTCATATATTAATCCTCGATATAATTGTCAAATGTATTAAAAAACAACTTCTCAAAAACACCAATATAATTATACAAATAGTTATGCTGATAGTGCAAGAAAGCGACGGCAAAAACCGTCGCTTTCAATGAAGATTTATTATCTTTTATATTATTACTTGATAACCTTAATCCAGCCTTCGGGAGCTTCGATCTCGCATCTCTGGATTCCTGTAAGTGTATCATAGATCTTCTTGGTCCAAGGTCCCATCTCTTCCATACCTGCAGGGAAGCAGATTTCCTTACCGTGATCGTTGATCTTACCAACGGGTGATACAACTGCAGCTGTACCGCAAAGACCACACTCAGCGAAGTCCTTAACCTCATCGAATAATACTTCTCTATGCTCAACCTTCATGCCAAGATACTTCTCTGCAACGTAGCAGATACTTCTTCTTGTGATTGAAGGAAGGATTGAATCTGACTTAGGTGTTACAAGTGTGCCATCCTTTGTGATAAAGATGAAGTTAGCTCCACCTGTCTCCTCAACCTTAGTTCTTGTTTCAGGATCAAGATACATATTCTCTGCAAAACCTTCTCTGTGAGCTACCTGAATAGCATGAAGGCTCATTGCGTAGTTAAGACCGGCCTTGATATGTCCTGTACCGTGAGGTGCGGCTCTATCGAAGTCTGATACCTTAATAGTGATGGGCTTAGCGCCACCCTTGAAGTAAGGTCCTACAGGTGTAACAAGAATTCTGAATTCATACTCATCTGCGGGCTTAACACCGATAACAGGGTTGCTACCGAACATATAAGGTCTTAAGTAAAGGCTTGCACCTGTTCCGTAAGGAGGTACGAAGTCCTTGTTAGCTGCGATTACTTTTTCACAAGCTTCTACGAATTTATCCTTGGGGAAAGGAGGCATCTCAAGACGAAGAGCTGAATCATACATTCTCTCTGCGTTCATATCAGGTCTGAAGCATACGATGTTGCCATCCTTAGTATAATATGCCTTTAAGCCTTCAAAACATGACTGTGAATACTGGAACACGCACGCACACTCGTTAAGGACAATGTTAGCGTCGGTAATTAGCTCACCGTCATCCCACTTGCCATCTTTAAACTTGGATACATAGCGGTATGCACACTCTACATATCCGAAACCGAGTTCTTCCCATTTGATTGTTTTAGGATCTGTCATTTCCGAAAACTCCTTTCAACTTCTATATATTTTTATAAAATTTCTCACAATTATATACCCCTATCATTTAAATGTAAACACAATATTTTCTAGAGATATATCAATATAAACAGTATTTATTCCGTCTGAAGTTATTAATGCTTACTCTTCGTCTTTCTTATCTTTCTTGGCACGAGTCTCTTCAGCATCAATCAATGCTTTCATAGCATCATAGACTTCCTTGGTAGCAAGGAATCCTGCACCAAAGCCCTTAGCTGAATTGATAGCACAGTCAAACTTATCAATGAAGTTATCAAGTGTCTGGATGAATCCACCGAAGCTCTTATCGTAGTTCATGAACATACGCTTAGCATCTGTATATAAGAACATAACGTTTCTGCCGCCATCAGGTCCTACCATAATCGGGAACTGAACCTTGCTCTCCATAGCATCTCCCTCAACTCTGGTAGGTGCCTCATTGGGATCAACAGGCTTACCCGGAATCAGGAATCTGGCCTTAACAAGCGCATATGAGAAGAATCTGAAGTAAAGCTGAGCAATCATCTTTTCATCATCTGTCTCTGCCTGGCCAATCTGTGATCTTAAAAGCATCCATCTAACTAACTCAGGGTTAGTAACAACATTGGCATTTTCCTTAAGTTCGGGATTATAAGGATTCTTAAAGAATAATTCAGCACTGATGCCGACTATTTCATAGTTAACCCTGACACCCAAAGCACCGTTTAAGTATAATGCATCTGTTAAGAATCTCTTGATGCCTTCGCCATCTTCACCGTTTTCTACTTTAACTATCTCGAACTTATCCTCGGGATAACTATCGCCATACTTCTTGTAAGGCTTGGTAAAGATATGTATCTCAGGCGGTGAGAAAATATACTCACCGTTTCTGTTAGAAGTCTTAGAAAACATATGAGGCTCATTGGTTAGCTTGCTCTTGATGTAATAGATTTCATCTGCGGCAAGAACCTTTTTAGCCATTGCACCTGCAACTACGGCTATCTTACGTCTGAAATCCTTGATCTTATCGTCATTTAAATCTTCGTCTTTTTCATGTACTCTGCAAAAGATTCTCCATGCTTCGCTGCAGTCTGTAAGACTCATCTTCTTAAGTTCACTGTCATAAATCTCAAGATCTCTCTTGCCTACATATGAACCTGCGATAGCATCAATATATGCCTCTCTTATCTCTTCATCAGTTACATCCTCTGATGAAAAGAATACCGAACCGGGCTTGATGTTTTCTTTTCTACCCTCTCTAACACGAAGTGCTACAAAGCAATCTGTTGCAGTCTGCGCATCCTTATGATCGATATCCATGGCAAAGATACTGCTTGTAACTATCTCATCGTCATCATCACCGTAGTTTCTGATAAAGATAGTATCATTTCTCTCGATGGTACCCTTAACGATACCTATAGTACCTAAATCGCTTGAACCCTCAAAATCGAATACGTCAAGGACGCGGTATATGAATTTTCTCTCGTTATTGTTTTCGCTCATTTCAACCTCTTAAAAAGGATTATTCGCCATCCTTTTTACTCTTTCCTTTTAATACTATATTGGTAATGATACCTAAAATAAGTGCACATGCAACTTCTGTGATTTCAACTGAACCGAAGTGAAGTGCTAATCCACCGATACCTGCTATCAAGATAACTGATACAGTGAAAAGATTCTTATTATCTTCAAGGTCAACACCCTGAATCATCTTAAGACCACTTACAGCGATGAATCCGTAAAGCGCTACGCACACACCACCCATTACGCAGTTAGGAATTGTTGCAAGGAATGTAACAAAAGGTGCACAGAATGATGCAACGATTGCAAGTACTGCTGTAGTAAGAATTGTGATGATTGAAGCATTGCCTGAAATAGCAACACAACCAACTGACTCACCGTATGTTGTGTTAGGACATCCACCGAAGAATGCACCTACCATTGAACCAACACCATCTCCAAGAAGTGTGTTGTGAAGTCCGGGATCCTTAAGTAAGTCTTTTTCAATAATGGATGATAAGTTCTTGTGGTCTGCGATATGCTCTGCAAATACAACAAATGCTACAGGAACATATGCTACAAGGATTGTAATGATGTATCCACCCATGGAACCAACATCACCATATTCAAATGCTTCACCAAAGAATGCCTTGATAAATGTGAAATCAGGATACCACTGCATATTGGAGAATGCGCTGAAATCAATAATCTTTAATGCTGTTATATCATATGCACCACCAATAACTGTAAACACCGCTGCAAGCACATAACCTGCACAGATACCGATGATAAAAGGAATCATCTTCATCATCTTCTTACCATATACTGAGCAAGCCATTGTAACAAAGAGTGTCACAAGTCCGCAGATAATACATAAATAAGGAGAAGCAGTAGAGATGAAATTATTTTCTTCATCTACATATCCTACTTTACCTACGAACAAGTCTCCTACTGCATTGCCTGCGAGTGATAATCCAATGATTGCAACCGTAGGTCCGATAATAACTGCAGGCATCAACTTGTTAATCCAGTTAACTCCAGCGATTTTAACTATTAATGAAAGAACTACATACACAAGTCCTGCGAATGCTGCACCAAGGATTAAACCGAAGTATCCGAGTGACATTGATACGCCACCTGCGAATGCTGCCATCATCGATCCTAAAAATGCAAATGAAGAACCTAAGAATACGGGGCTCTTAAATCTAGTGAATAAAAGATATACCAGAGTACCTACACCGGCTCCAAAAAGTGCAGCTGAAGCTGACATACTGGTTCCCATATTACTGTTGATTATTGCAGGTACTGCAATGGTAGCTGCCAATATAGCAAGCAACTGCTGAAGTGCGAAGATAAGTACCTGTCCAAATTTAGGTTTGTCGGTAACCTGATACGTTAATTTCATGATCTTAGTCCTCCGTGAATTTTATAAGTTTCTGCCACAACAGTTTTTATACTTTTTACCGGATCCGCAAGGGCAAGGGGAGTTAGGATATATCTTTTCTTCCGCTCTCTTCTTGGGTCCCTTAACAACTGTATCGTCTTTATTGGTACCTGTAACCTGAGCAACCTGCTCACGCTCGATCTTCTTTTCTACTACAACATGCATCATCATGAATACTGTCTGTTCCTTGATGGCTTCTGTCATAGCATCGAACATATCGAAACCGATCATACGGTACTCAACCTTAGGATCCTTCTGTGCATATGCAACCATACCGATACCCTGCTTTAACTGCTCCATATCATCGATATGATTCATCCACTTCTGGTCGATTGCTTTAAGAAGTACTATACGCTCTGTCTCACGGGCAGCCTCTGCACTCGGGAACTGAGCTTCTTTTTCTTCATATAATTTAACTGCTTCTTCCTTGAGCATCTGCTTAAGTGAGTTCTTCTTAAGTCCCTGAACCTTTTCCTTGGTAACGGGCTCAAGAGGCACTACTGACTTAAGCGCCATATTGAGTTCCGCAAGATCCCACTCATCACTTGACTGGTCTTCGGATATTGAAACATCTACTGCATTCTCAACTACATCGGTAACCCACTTGTAGATGGTATCTCTCATGGAGTCACCGTTAAGTACACGGTTTCTCTCTGCATATATAATCTCTCTCTGGTCATTGTTAACCTGGTCGTATTCAAGGAGGTTCTTTCTGATACCGAAGTTGTTGTTCTCTATCTTCTTTTGAGCACTCTCAACCGCACGGGATAACATCTTGTGAGATATCTCCTGATCCTCGGGAACACCGAGTGAGTTAAATATCGCCATCAATCTGTCTGATGCGAAGAGTCTCATTAAATCATCTTCAAGTGAAATGAAGAACTTGGATGAACCGGGGTCACCCTGACGTCCTGAACGACCTCTCAACTGGTTATCAATACGTCTGGACTCATGACGCTCTGTACCGATAATTCTAAGACCGCCAAGCTCAGGTACACCTTCACCAAGCTTAATATCTGTACCACGACCTGCCATGTTGGTTGCGATTGTTACAGCACCCTTCTGGCCTGCATCTGCAACTATCTGAGCTTCCATTTCATGGAACTTGGCATTCAATACCTTGTGAGGAATACCCTTTCTCTGAAGTCTTCTGGAAAGTTCCTCAGAAGCCTCGATGGTAATTGTACCAACGAGCACGGGCTGTCCTTTCTTATGGCATTCTTCAACTTCTCTGCAGATAGCTGAAAGCTTACCATTTTTAGTCTTGTATACCGCATCATCTTCATCAACTCTGATGACGGGCTTATTGGTAGGAATCTCAATAACATCCATTCCGTAGATCTCTCTGAATTCCTTCTCTTCTGTAAGGGCTGTACCGGTCATACCGGCTTTCTTATGGAACTTATTAAAGAAGTTCTGGAATGTAATTGTAGCAAGAGTCTTGGACTCTCTCTTAACCTTAACATGCTCCTTAGCTTCAATAGCCTGATGAAGACCATCAGAGTATCTACGACCGGGCATAAGACGTCCGGTGAAGCTGTCTACGATAACGATCTCATCATCCTTAACAACGTAATCCTGATCTCTAAACATGAGGTTATGAGCACGAAGTGCGAGGATTACATTGTGCTGAATCTCGATATTCTCAGGATCAGCTAAGTTTTCTATCTTGAAGAACTGCTCAACCTTAGAAACACCTTCTGCTGTAAGATTAACAGCCTTATCTTTTTCATTAACGATAAAATCTCCGGTCTCTTCCTGCTCTACACCGATGATTATGTCCAACTTGGACTGTTCTTCGAGATCGGCACCTCTCTTTAACTGTCTTGCAAGGTAGTCACATGCTTCATATAACTTGGTGGACTTACCGGACTGTCCTGAAATGATAAGAGGTGTTCTTGCCTCATCGATAAGTACGGAGTCGGCCTCATCGATGATAGCGAAGTTTAATTCTCTAAGAACCAACTGTTCCTTATATACAACCATGTTGTCACGAAGATAATCGAAACCGATTTCATTGTTCGTAACATATGTGATATCGCATTTATACTGCTCACGTCTCTCGTCGTTATTCATGCTGTTTAAAACAACACCTACTGTAAGACCAAGGAAACGATGAACCTGTCCCATAAGCTCAGCATCACGCTTAGCAAGGTAGTCGTTAACTGTTACGACATTAACGCCCTTGCCCTCAAGTGCATTAAGATATGAGGGAAGTGTAGCAACGAGTGTTTTACCTTCACCTGTACGCATCTCGGCAACACGGCCCTGGTGAAGAATGATACCACCGATAAGCTGTACTCTGTAAGGCTCGAGCCCTATTGAACGCCATGCAGCTTCTCTAACGAGTGCGAATGCTTCTACGAGAATATCATCAAGTGTCTCGCCCTCCTGAAGTCTCTTTTTGAACTCTTCAGTCTTGGCACGCATCTCGTCGTCAGTCATCTCTTTCATCTTAGGTCTGAGAGCTTCGATAGCGTCTACTTTACTGTTTATTCTTTTTATTTCTCTCTGGGAATGTGTTCCAAAGATTTTATCTGTTATTGCAGCCATAATTTTCCTCTTATAAAAATACTCAAAACTCCTTACATTTTCTCATAAATGCATCCCACTTTCAAGTATTTTCACCAATTGACCATAAAAGTGGACGAAAAAGGCACAAAACAAAAAGAAAACGGCATAAGTGCGAGACTTTTGCCGTTTTCAAATAAGTATTTTTAGTCTAAATTAGAACTTCAAAGCGGGATTATATTCTGCTTTTCCGAACGCAAGCATTGGCCAGCCGATAATAGGTAAGAAAATCAATAAAAGGATTGTTCCAACACCCTTACCGAAGCTCTTGGCTATTCCGATGTAAGTAATAATTGCTGACACAGGTGATGTTGCAGCTATTAAGAAAAGAATGAACCATAAAACGTTATTATTGCAAGAAATCTTTACCAATACCCAAACGTTGTAAAAAGGTATAAGTGCTGCCCATCCGGGTTCTCCTGCCTTAACAAATATCTTCCACTCACAAATGAGGAAGAATATTACTACTGCAAAAATGAAAGCCATATAGACTACCCAAAAAACTCCAAATCCGGCTGCAAATAATCCGGCAATTACTTCATCACTACTACTACTCATTGTTTAATTCCTCCTAAATAAATTATTAATATTCACCAAATCGTAAATCCGGATCCCACTCTGCATCGCCAAATGCAAGCATCGGAAGTCCTATAAAAGGGAAGAAAATTAATAAAAGTATTGTTCCTACTCCCTTACCAAAAGACTTGGCCAATCCGATTAGTGAAACTGTTACCGCTACAAAGTTGACGAATGGAATAAACATAAGAATGAACCATAATACAGTATTCTTACATGATATTTTCATTAATACCCACCATCCGTAAAAAGGTATAAGACATGCCCATCCGGGTTCTCCTGCCTTAACGAATACCTTCCATAATGCAATAACCATAAGTACAAGCACTATCGTGTAGATTACCCAAAATACGAGTTGGAATAAACCCATTGCCGAACCAAAGATTATTTCCGCCATAGCGTCATTACTCATTATCTTTCCTCCTTATAATCACATTAGTAAATGTTCGCAATCGCTTGTGATATTTGCGATTAATCATTCTAAAAAGATAATAAACACTTGTTTCTATAAAGAACACCCATATTTATCAAGAATACAAGCTTCTAATTCACTCAATACAGAAAAATAAGACGTAAATTAATTATCCATGCTATCTTCAAGAGCCTTGTAAAAATCAGGATACAACTTTTGGATTGATATAAACGATCCCTTGGCATTGAGGAAGCAATGTGATGAACGACCTTTGCATACTACCTTGTCATCCTGATTCTTCATGACATAATCAATCGAAATCTTGACACTCTTAATATCTGCAATGGATACCTCGATACTAATCTCATCGTCGAAAGTAGTTGATGCAACGTATTTGCACTCAACTTCCGTGACGGGTGAGATGATTCCATTGTCCTCAAGCTTTTTATAACTCCATCCAATCGAATCCAAGAAATACACTCTGGCTTCTTCCATCCATCTGATGTAATTGGAATGATGAGTTACGCCCATCTTGTCTGTCTCGTAATAATGAATTTTGTGTTTATATACTTTCATGTAGTCTCCACGATTATTGAATAATGAATTTATGGTATAAATTTTTAATGAATTACTTATTCGTTTCTGTAATCTGTAACTCTCTTGGTCTTCTTCTCGCTACGAGGAAGTGTTCCGATGGGAACTACTGTTACTCTGGGTGTAGCACCGATGTATGTCTTAAATACGTTTGCAATATCTTTTGCCATGTTCTCGAAGTTAACCCTTCCTTCACCTTCAACAGTAAGTAAGAATACATCTCTGTTCTTGTCATCTTCATGAGCTAAAGTTACGCGATATTCACTGGTTGCACCATCAACTTTTGCAAGCATCTCTTCAACCTGTGCGGGGAACATGTTAACACCATGAATCTTAAACATGTCATCACTTCTACCCTTAATGACGTCGAGTCTGGGATATTTACATCCGCACTTACAAGGCTCGGGAATAATTCTTGACAAGTCATGTGTACGGAAACGAAGAAGAGGCGCACCCTCTTTTACCAATGTTGTAATAACAATTTCTCCCTCTTCACCGTCAGGCACGTTCTCACCTGTTACAGGATCAATTATTTCAATATAGAGATAATCATCAAAGCAATGCATTGCTGTTTCACCGGGGCAGTTAATACCGATTCCGGGACCATAGATTTCTGTAAGTCCGTAAATATCGTAAAGTTCTATTCCAAGACCCTCTCTAATGGTCTGACGCATCTTATCACTCCAACGCTCTGAACCGATAACGCCTTTTTTCAAATGTATCTGATCACGAATGCCTCTTTTGTTAATCTCCTCAGAAAGAAGAAGTGCATACGAGGATGTCGCACAAAGAACGGTTGACTTAAGGTCAATCATCATCTGAATCTGCTTTTCAGTATTTCCGGGTCCCATGGGTATCGCCATTGCTCCGAGTCTCTCGCAGCCTGCCTGGAATCCAACACCTGCGGTCCAAAGTCCGTATGCAGGAGTAATATGAATACGGTCTTTTTCTGTTATGCCTGCAAGACGATAGCAACGTTCAAACATAATTGCCCAGTCTTCAACGTCTTTTTTTGTATAAGGTATAATAACAGGCTTTCCTGTAGTTCCTGAAGAAGAATGAATTCTTACAACTTCTTCGTCAGGCACAGCCTGAATTCCAAGAGGATATGCATTTCTTAAATCCTGCTTATCCGTAAAAGGAATCTTGTAAAAATCTTCTTCGGACTTAACCTCTGTAAGACCGATTTCACGATACTTCTTTCCGTAGTAGCTGTCTCCTGCTACCAATCTTTTTACCTGCTTGTCAATGAGTTCAAGTTGTTCTTTGCTGGGTTTCATTATTGTTCCTTTCCAACTGTAATTAATTATTTGTTACTTCATTCAGTATACGTTTTTGTTTTTTTAGTTTTTTTCAAATATTTTTATACAGAAGCGATTCCGTGATTGAAAACTTCTTTATTAGTATCAACAAAATCTTTTTTCACTGTGCATTCAATTGCCTGAATCATAGCATCCTTGGAGATATCAAGATATCCTGCTCCAAGTGCAACTCCAAGAACTGCTACATTAAAAAACTTGGCGGAACCAAACTTTTCACACAAAGTATTGGAATTAACAACCTTGAGATTGCTTGTCTTTTTTGACAAAAAATCAAGCATCTCCTGTCCATCGTACTTTTCTCCTGAGAGCGCCTGAGTTACAGGATTGATAGTAACTTCGTTAACTATGACTGCTCCGTCTTTTTTAAGATAATCGATGTTTCTGGCTGCTTCCGAAGGTTCGAATGCGATGATTAAGTCTGCGCATCCCTTGGGAATAAGGGGTGAATAAACATCATCTCCAATTCTTACATGTGATGTAACGGGGCCGCCTCGTTGAGCCATACCGATTGTCTCTGCAGAATGAACCACTTTTTTGTCTTTTGCCGCACCGGCTGCAAGAAGCTTACTTGCAAGGACTGTACCCTGTCCGCCGACACCGCATAGAAGTATATTATATGACATCTTTATATCCGCCTTTCATCTTCTTCTAATATATCTAATTTAACTTGAATTATAAGTATTTTAATTAATAGTATTACCTAATCAAAGTCATTATTCTTTACTTTTTTATCTACGCGTTGACTATCGCATCTGTAGGGCAAACCTGCGCACAGAGTGTACAACCGGTGCATGTGAGTGCGTCAATCTTAACCTTGCCATCCTCTCCAACACTGAGTGCAGGACAACCGATTTCTCTAATGCACTTCTTGCATCCGATACACTTATCTGTAACCGTCATCTTTTTATTGCTCTTAACTATTGCAATACAAGGTGACTCAAAAAGGATTGCCTTAACACCCTTGATGGATGCCATCTCTTTAACTACTGCAACAGCCTTTTCATGTTCGAGAGGATTAACTCTCTCAACCTTGGCAACACCCATTCCAAGAAGTATCTTTTCGATACTAATCTTATCTACGAAATCACCCATCATATTTCTGCCTGTACCGGGATGGGGCTGATGTCCTGTCATAGCGGTAGTGGAGTTATCAAGAACGCAGAGAATAATGTCTGCTTCGTTATATATTGCATTGGCAACTCCTGTCATACCAGATGCAAAGAATGTTGAATCTCCTACGAATGCAAAATTAACCGTCTCAGGATCTGTATTGAATAATCCCTGTGCCATGGTTATACCTGCACCCATGCAAAGACAAGTATCAACCATATCAAGAGGCATTGCATTACCGAGTGTATAGCATCCTATATCTCCACAGAAGTTAGCCTTCTGACCTTTCATCGCCTGCTTAACTGCATAGAACGATGCTCTGTGAGGGCAACCTGCGCAAAGTACAGGAGGTCTTATAGGAAGCTTAATGTTCTCTTCTGCTACATCTTTTGCAGCCTCTGAATAAGGTGTGCCATTGATAAAGCACTCAATTCTTTTTGCCACATCTTCGGGAGTACACTCTCCTGCAAGAGGTGAATCAAATGTATGCTTGCCAAGCACCTTGATATTAAGGTGATGTTTTCCAGCAAGGAATATAAGTTCATCCTCAAGATAAGGATAGAGTTCTTCAACTACGAGAACTTCCTCAACTCCCTTGAGTGATTCAAGTATGAACTTTTCAGGGAAAGGATGAGGAGTTGCCACTTTTACAAGTGTTACATCATCTCTGTCCTGAATGTATTCTTTTGAATATGCGTAGCATACACCACCTGTAAGAACAGCCTTTTTATTGCCTGCTTTTCCTGTAGCGACGTTACCCTTATATGATGAAAAATCATCGCCGATGGCGGGATTTCTTTTTTCAATCATCTCATGATTCATGCGAGAGAGACGGGGGAATATAACAAACCTCTTGGAGTTTTTAACGAATCCCGCATATTCCTTGGGCTTAACTGCCTCATCATATTCAATCTCTGCGTACGCATGATCGATTCGAGTCGTTGGTCTAAAGATTACGGGAGTATGATATTTTTCAGAATATTCAAAAGCATCCTTAATCATCTCAAATGCTTCTTCTACGCTTGCAGGATCAAATACGGGGATTCTACAATACTTACCAAAAAGTCTGGTATCCTGCTCGGTCTGTGATGATATGGGTCCGGGATCGTCGCATACTACAACAACTAATCCACCCTCGACTCCGACATAGGCAAGAGACATAAGTGCATCTGATGCTACATTAAGTCCCATCATCTTCATGGTTACGAGGCATCTGGCTCCAGCAAAAGAAGCGCCTGCTGCCACTTCCATCGCAGCCTTCTCATTAACTGACCACTCAACATGGACGTTTTTATCCTTGTTGTGTGCAGCTATCGTATCTATAATCTCCGACGAAGGAGTTCCCGGATAACCGGTAGCCACATTGACGCCTGCTGCAAGTGCGCCAATCGCAATCGCCTGATTACCCATTACATACTCTTTTTTCACAATCAATTCCTCTCTATCTGTGTGGCTCGCACACGAAACAATGATATCACATTTTAAGATGCATTTCATCAAAAAACTTGCCATTAATCCATAGAAAAAATACCTGTTTTATTGTATAATCCTATTTAGTGTTGTTCGAGTATTTCAATACACTTCGAACTAAGAATACAAAAAGTATAAAAGGGGTGAAATCATGTTTTTTGATGGCAAAATCTGGATAGGTTTATCCAACGATGAAAAAGTATTCATATATCCTAAGATGGCTTGTCGCCACGGAATGATAGCGGGTGCTACCGGTACAGGTAAGACCGTATCACTTAAAGTATTGGCAGAGTCATTCTCATCATGCGGAGTTCCCGTATTTTTAGCAGATGTTAAAGGCGACTTATCCGGTATGTGTAAGCCCGGATTGGAAAGTGAAGATATGAAGAATCGTATCGAGAAGTTTTCTCTTGCAGAGGCAGGCTTCAAGTTCGACTCCTTCCCTACTACTTTCTGGGATGTATATGCTGAAAAAGGACTTCCTCTTCGTACTACCATCAGTGAAATGGGACCCCTTCTTTTAGCAAGAATCCTCGGACTTAACGATGTCCAGACTGATATATTAAGCGTTATTTTCAAGATTGCTGATGATGAAGGATTACTTCTTATAGATACCAAGGATCTTCGTGCAATGCTCACATACATCGGCGAGAACGCTAAGGATTATAGCCTCACATACGGCAATATCTCCAAGCAGAGCCTCGGCTCAATCATCCGTTCCGTAATCGCACTTGAAGGTGAAGGTGGAGACTTATTCTTCGGTGAGCCTGCACTCAATATCCGCGATTGGATAGGATGCGACTTCACAGGTAAGGGCAATATCCACGTGCTCGATTGTCAGAAGCTCATCAACAATCCCACAATGTACTCAACATTCATGCTTTGGATGCTCTCAGAACTCTATGAGACACTTCCTGAAGCAGGTGATCTTGATAAACCCAGAATGGTATTCTTCTTTGATGAAGCACATATGCTTTTTGACTCAGCATCCAAGTCATTGTTAGAGAAGATTGAGCAGATAGTAAAACTTATTCGTTCCAAGGGAGTCGGTGTATTCTTCATCACGCAGAATCCCAAGGACATTCCTGACGGCGTATTAAGTCAGCTTGGAACCAAGATACAGCATGCACTCAGAGCATATACTCCTGCAGAGTTAAAGTCAGCCAAGGCTGCATGTATGTCATTTAGAGAGAATCCTGAATTCGATACATTTGAAACTCTCACATCTCTTGGTATTGGTGAAGCACTTGTATCCGTTCTTGATGAGCAGGGCGTACCTACAATGGTTAAAAAGTGCAATATCCTTCCTCCCGCCAGTCAGATCGGAATAATTGATGATGCAACCAGAGCACAACAGATTAACTCTAATATGCTCTATGTAAAATACTCCGAGTCAGTGGATAGAGATTCCGCATTCGAGTTCTTACAAAGAAAGAATATCGAAGACGAAGAAGCAAGAGCAAAAGCTGCTGAAGAAGCCGCTGCCGAGAAAGCAAGACTTAAAGAAGAAGCAGACGCTGCAAAGGCTGCTGAGAAAGCCGCACTCGCTGAGCAAAAGGCCGCTGAAAAAGCTGCTGAGAAGGCTGCACTCGCTGAGCAGAAAGCTGCCGAAAAAGCTGCAGCCGCAGAACAGAAAGCCGCACAGAAAGCTATCGATGACAGAAATAAAGCAATGAAGAGCGCAGGTAAATCCGTTGCAAGTTCTGTAACCGGTACACTTGGTAGAGAAGCAGGTAAAGCGCTCGGTGGAACCGTGGGTGGAAAGTTCGGTAAGACACTCGGTGGTAATGTAGGCGCATCACTTGGTCGCGGTTTAGTTGGAACCTTGTTCAAACTTAAGTAATATTCAACTTAATCTTTCTTGTACTCGATATTGTCACATACATTTTACAAATTTATTGTTGACAAAATATTGAACGACAATTATTATTACAAACGAATTAAATATTCTTCGGGGTCGGGTGTAATTCCCTACCGGCGGTGACAGTCCGCGAACCACAAGTGTGGCCGAATCGGTGCAATTCCGATACCGACAGTAAAGTCTGGATGATAGAAGAAACACTATTAAGTATTTTATGACTCCGTATTTTTTTACGGAGTCTTTTTTTACCTTAATAACATCTTCTCGAAAAGAATACTAATTCGACTAAGAATAACTCTCTATCGAAAGGATAAGTATTATGAAATTCACAGTTAAGAAAATCACAACACTTGCAATGCTTGCTGCACTTGCTTATGTAGTAATGGTATTCGTAAGAATCCCCATTATGCCCGCAGCTCCCTACCTTGAATATGATCCCAAGGACATCTTACTAGTAATGGCAGGCTTTTTAATCGGACCTGTTGAAAGCACAATTATCATCATATTGGTATGCGCACTCGAGCTCGTAACAGTTAGTTCATCAGGTCTTATAGGATTCGCAATGAATGTAATCGCATCGCTTTGCTTCGTGCTTCCTGCAGCATTCATTTATCGTATTAAGAAGACACAGTTTAATGCAATACTCGGTCTTTTAATAGGTGTACTTTCCATGACAGCTTCAATGCTTCTTTGGAACTACATTATGACTCCTATCTACATGGGTGTTCCCAGAGAAGTAGTCGCAGGTATGCTTCCTACCGTATTCCTTCCCTTCAACTTGATCAAGGCAGGAATCAATATGGCTCTTACACTTATCGTGTATAAGCCCATCTCAATTGTTCTTCATAAGTCAGGAATCCTTGAAGAGAAGTCGATTAGCACTAAGGCAAAATTAAAGACTGATAGTGCAACAGAAACTACTACTGAAGCTACTACTGATACTACTACAAAAGAAGCAAGCGAAGCTGCTGATAAAAGTGAGACTGCATCAACTGATAACAATGTTAAAGCCAAGAAGACAACAAAGAAAAAGTTTTCACCCATCGCGACACTCGCTGGAGTATTAATACTCCTTATATGTATCGCAGCTATCTTCTTTATTAAGTAATATACTTTTGTCAGTCTTGGAATTATTTAGAAATGTGACTCTAAGATTTTTATAGATATAGTTTTGACGCAAGTTGTTTTTCTGTGATTAGCGAATAGGTTTTATAGCCTATTCGCTATTCTTTTTACAACTAAAAAATGTGAATTATAGAATTTTATTTATTGGATTTTTCCTTAGACGAAAATCCACATAAAAGAATGGAAAATGCAAGAAGACACTGTCCCGGATAATATGTTAAGTGACATGCGTAAATTGCATACTCCCAAGCATTAGAAAAGATATGCATAACAAGTAACATATCAGATACGAAGAACAATATACCTCCTATAGCAAAAGCTATGGAGAATAGTTTTTTTAGTGATATGGCATTGGCTATAGCCTTACCGGTCATCATGGATATAATCAACGAATAAGCGACGCAGATAACCAATTTATCAGGCTCGCTTATATTCATACCGGGGAATAAAAACAGATAGCATAATGCGATAACAAGAAGTACCGCCGCAGGGATAAAATCAGTTGGTTTTATCTTCTTCAAGAAAGCCTGAGCAACTATATAAAATACATGTGCCAATGCAAATATAATTGCACCGAATATAAAGTTAGAATCTATAACAATATCTGCTATAAAAGAAAAAGTTAGCGCTATAGCTACAAATGCTTTGAATTTGATATCCGAATTCTTTTTTACTATCTCATGAATCAGATTAACAAGTCCAATGAGCACGAAGCCAAAACTTGTAAGGGCTTTTTCCTGTATCAATCTGTCACGCATATAAAGAGCGCAACCGCATGCTACTGCGATTGCGAGCAAAATGTCTGCTATTATTACACCCTTATTTATCTTCATAATTCTTCTCAAAAAATTATATAAATCGTTCCAACATACTTTTACCAAAGTGTAGAAACAACATATTCTAAATACCTATATGTATTTTAATTATTGGGATAAAATGCGATCGCGAAAGCACCGGGTCCTGCATAAGTACCGATTGTAGCACCTACGCTTACTCTTTTTATCTCGTTTTCTTTTCCGTTAAAAAGATGCTTGCCCTCTTCCATGAACTTGTTAAGAAGTTCATCGGCGTTACCTGTACAGCCTACGCAAAGAGGCATCGAGAAATCTATTCCGCCAAGTTCTTCAACCTTGGCGATGATAGTTGCGATTCCTTTTTTTGCACCGCGAACTTTTCCGAATACTTCCACCACACCATCTGTAATAGTGATAGCAGGCTTAATGGAAAGCATCTCTCCCACAAACGCTGCAGTTGATGATAATCTTCCGCCAATCTTTAAGTACTCCAATGTATCAAATATACTGAGGACTCTGGCTCTGCCTGTAAGAGAGGCTATCTCGTCTGCAATCTCTTTTGCACTCTTACCCTGATCTCTAAGTCTGACTGCCTGTTCAACAAGTATATAGTAGGAAATACAAAACTGCTTGGAATCGATGACATATACTTTGCCTTCGAATTCACTTGCAGCTATGTTGGCACTCTGATAAGTACCGGATACACCCGATGAGATTGTGAGGCATACAACTTCGTTGCCTTTTTCTACCTCTTTTTTGAATATATCTTCATAATCGGCAGGAGAAATCTGACTGGTCTTGGGTATCTCTCCGCCGGTCAGTCTCTCGTAAAATCTTTCGTTGGTAATAGTAACTGCATCCAGGAACTCTTCTTCGCCAAATCTTATCTTAAGAGGCAATATGTTAATGCCCCACTCTTTTGCCATATCCTGTGATACATCACTGGCTGAATCAGCTATTATGCTTACACCCATCTTTTACACATCCTCCGTTAATCACGCGTAAATTCATTATAAAACAATACAGTTACGCTGACAAGAACGTATGCAATCGTATTTTTCATTCAAAGAGGTGTGTTACTAAGCTTTATCAAAAATATTTTTCATAACAGCCACGGGACTATATAATGGAAGTGAACAGTGAATATAAATTTAAATCCGGAATTAGAGAACCGGAATTTAGGATTAGTAGTAAGAATTTAGGTTAAAAAGTAAAAATGGAAATTGCAAGAATACATACAGGATATATCAAGGATACATCCTGTCTCTATCATAGATAGTGAAATGAGGGTCGACTATGAAATACAAGATGCTATGCGTTGAAGATGACAGCCAGATACGCGAGATAATTGAGGATTATTTTACAGGTAAAAAAGATAACGAATTTGAGATAAGAGTCGCAAAAGACGGGCTTGAAGCCAAGGATGCAATAGAAGATGAAGAATACGACATCATCCTTTTAGACGTTATGCTTCCGCATCTCGATGGTTTTTCCATCTGTAAAATGATCAGAAAGAAAAGTGATGTTCCTGTAATCTTTTTAACCGCAAGAACTCTTGAAGAAGACGTTCTTCTAGGATTCGAAACAGGTTGCGATGATTACATAACCAAGCCTTTTTCTCTCGCAACACTTTATGCAAAATGTATTGCACTCTTAAACCGCGCAAAAGGAATGGTAGTCAGCGAAACCGCCAGCATAGGCGCCATCAGCATCAATTACAATACGATGGTAGTTGAAGCTGACGGAAACAAAATCGAATTAGCACCAAAAGAATTCGAACTCCTCTCGTACTTAATCAAGCATAAGGACTGGGTTATCAGCAGAGAAACCCTTCTTAATGCAGTATGGGGATATGACTTCGAAGGTGGTGACAGAGTAGTCGACAATCATATCAAAAAGCTTCGCAAGGCACTTGGTAATTCAGGTGACCAGATTAAAACCATCATTTCAAAAGGATACAAAATAACTGAGTAGTTAAGCCATTAGCTTTATTCCAAAAAGCTACAGGAAACGTCTAATAAGCATCATCTACTGATATAGGAGCCACTATGAAAAAGAGAAAAACATTTTCAAAAGTATTTTCAGAAAAACTACTTATTTCTATTCCTATAATACTTTTTATTATAGTTATCACCGTGTACACATTACATAATTATTCTAAATATTTACTTACTGAAGTAATGTCTACTGCAACAATGCGTTATATTGATAAGATTTTGGATCAAGAAAAAGACTCCTCTTTTGAAGAGAACCTGAATTTTATAAAATTCAGGAACAATCTAAACTATGAAACCACTCTTGCCAGTTTACCCGGCATTAAAGGATATATGTATATAACTGATTCTGACGGAAATATAGTTATGGATTCTTCTCCCGCATGGGGTTTTTTGCACCCAATTAGAGATGAAAACATGACTATCCTTAAAAGAGATGTTTATATATGCGATTACGAAACCCTCTCAAGATTTATTGAAGTTCGTGAGATACTGTATGACTACAATACCGTATATGATTCATCAATGCTTGAATATATCATTCCTCATAATAAAGACTACAAATCGATAAACATATTGGAAGGATATGTGGATCCGGATACATTAAAAGTATATCCTACCACTATTGAGATAACTACCGAGCGTATCAAAACTTGGATGGGCGGGTATCTTTACGATGAAGAGGACTCTGAAATAGTTAATTATGAAACAATCTTCATGGATCTCGAGAACGCAGAAGGATTGCTTCCCTACAAATACGATAATGAAACTAATTCAATATTTATCGATGGCGAGGAAATGAGCGGAATACATATTCTGACGGGTAGAGTTACTACACTCGAAAGCTATCAAGCGATTGCCAGAAGGCCTCTGTCAAATCATTTGACCACAGAAGAATACTTTACCGATAGATTGGGAAATGAATACTATCTAACCATCAAATTAACTGATGACTTTTTGCATACATATCTTTCCTTCATTATCGTTCTTTCAATTGTATATATACTGATTGATTTACTTGTTTGCTTCATACTGTCCAACATAACATATAGCAACTTAAGAGTATGGTATCAGAATGAAGATTACAGAAAAGCACTGATGCACTCGATGGCACACGATCTCAAGACTCCCCTTACGGTTATGAGCGGATATGCTGAGAATCTCAAGGAGAATGTCCAGACAGAAAAAAGAGAACACTACGCTGATGCAATCCTTGAAAACACTCAGTACATGAACAGTATAATCCTCGATGTGCTTAATCTGTCAAAAGTTGAGGACATGGTGGATTCCGGCAAGAATGAAAAGATTGATCTATGCGATATAGCAAAAGCTACAGGAGAACGCTACGAAGACCAGCTTAGCGAAAAGAATTTGACTCTCGATATCAAAGGCTCATTCAAACGAAGAGCTAACAAGATCGGTATTGAGCGAGTAATGGATAATCTTATAGGTAATGCAATCAAATATACCGAAAATGGCGGAAAGATAAGCATCTGCTCAAAAGATACACCTTTCTCAAGCCACTCATTAATAATTGAGAATTCACCTATTAAGCCACTCAAACTCAATCCCGACAAGCTCTGGGATCCCTTCGTCAAAGATGACGAAAGTCGCAGTGAAAAGTCCGGCACAGGCCTTGGCTTATCAATAGTTCGTAACATATTAAATGGTTACGGCTTCAAGGCCAAGATTAAGTCCAAGGACAACAACTTTAAGATTATAATTAAATAGTTATACGTAATTATACTTAAATAAGCTGGAAAAATATAAATATAAAAACATACAAAGGGCCGAAGCATATGCTCCGGCCCACTTATTATTCTAAAATATTCGGATTATTAAATCTCGTAATCAAAGCAGCTTCTTATCGATGTGTAGGGTCTCACCTTCTCGGTAGCCACCTTAACGTGCTCAGGATGAACTGCGTAGCCCTTAAGAGCGTCCTCATTCTCAAATGTAGAATCAAGAATGAGATCTGTGTTAGAACTCTCAAGTCCGTTAATGTAGACTTTAATCTCTACGATTCCGGGAACTTTTCCCTTGAGACCTTCAAGACCTTCCTTTATATTCTTCTTGATGTCTTCTTTTTCAGAAGCTGAATACTCGTCTTTGAGTGTCCATACAATTACATGTTTAACCATAACGTAACTCCTTTCTTAAGGTTTACATAATTCTGTTGCAGTATTTAATAATTTAAAATTTTTCATTTTTGAAATTAATTATCAAAATTTAAATTTATAACAATATTACACAATAGCAAAAATCCGCTTTCTCACCCGATATGTCATCAAAAGTCACACTTTTTATTTCTTAAGGAGCAAATTTAGTCTATTTTAATCCAAATCGCCCCAAAACAAAAGTTAATTCTAGATTTAATTATTTGGATATTATTTGTGTCTGAGCGGAATATTTTATTATTCCATCTCGCCAAGTCCTTCGGAGATGCCAAGGATAACAATTCCGACTATTACAGCGATTACGCATGCGTATTGGCTCGCCTTGAGCTTTTCCTTTAAGAAGATTCTTGACAATATTACAGAAACAATACAATATGATGCAACCATCGGAGCTGCCAGCATGGGCTTCATTGCCATGGCAAAAACGTAGAATACCTGACCAAATTCTTCGAAGCAAGCAGCCACACCCTTGGTCCTGAGTTCCTTAAGAGCGAAAGGATTGTATGCTTTTTTGCTTCTTATAAGCATGAAAATATAGCATCCGATACCTGCTACAAGGAATGTAAGTCCGTAGAGAATTAATACATCTATCTCTCCCAATCCAAGTCCGGCTTCTTCATCAAGGATGATTCCGTCTGCGGCTGTTCCGATTGTATCGAACAAGCAGTAGATTAATGGAAATAATAACGCAAGAGCACCAAATTGGTACTTTTTATTCTTCTTTTTATCCTCTTCTGTCTTTGCGCTCTCTGCAGCTTCTTTTCTGGATAGCTTGTTTTCTACGATAGCCAGAGCTATAACACCGGCAATGATGATTACCGTACCAATGATATTAAGAGGTGAAAAATCGCCCAGATCGTCGTTAATGGTTCCTGTTATAAGGAAGAATATCATCATCGCTATCATTGAAAATGCACCGGATGCATTCTGAAGTGGTGATACGATTGATACTTCAAGATATCTGAGACCCGCATAACCTACAACCATGGATATGATATAAGCAAGTGACGCAGGCGAATATTTTACAGCGTTGACCAATAAGCTCTTAACGTCAAATCCTGTCTCTGAAAACGGAAGCAATATAAATGCAACCAGACCCATGACAAGACCTACCCACACAGCAATTTTTAAGTGAGAATGCTTGTCGTTCTCATCAGTTCCCATCTTATAAAAGAGGTCGGCGCATCCCCAACCCAATGTACATATTAAAGCAAATATAAACCAGTTCATTTTGTCTCCTTAATCCAGTTTCAACATACAATATCATCCCTTCTCTCACTGTCAATAATCTACTCATTAAATATGGGATTCATTATCCATTGTATGTATTATCGTTTTTGTAGTCTTTTATTTTTTTATATATTGATCATACCGTTTTTAATCATACAGTTTCATGGGCCGTTGTCGGCGTTAAAGGAGTCTGATACAAGGTTTGACACCCATATTTCCTTCTTAATCATAATATATCCTACAATTACCTTGATGAAATCAAGAGACTGTATCGTAATATATATACCTATAATGTTCAGGTTAGTATAATGCGACAAGGCATATGCACATGTTGCACATATCGTCCAAGAGAATACCGAATCAAATATAAACGTAATGATGGTTTTTCCGCCTGAACGAATCGTAAAATACATCGAATTAAGATATCCCTGCAGAGGAAAGAAGCATGCCGTTATAATAATGAACTTGGTTGCCATGCTCTTAGAAGACTCCGTAGTATCATACAAACTCGGAAACCATCCTGACAGAGCAATCAATATAACGGTAAGCACGGTACATATGGCTGCAGTGAACCACATAAGCCTCAACGAGCTGTCCTTGGCCTTCTTGAATTCTCCTGCACCAAGCATCTGGCCTATAACGATACCTACCGCATTTCCAAGTGCTATAAATACTACATTCAAAAGATTGCAGATAGCGTTGGATATATTAAGTCCAGCCAATACATCGAGTCCTCTTACCGAGTAACACTGTGTCATAAAAGCAATCGCCCCCGCCCAAAAGAACTCATTGAGCATAATAGGTAAACTCTTCTTTACAACAGGCATGATTATCTTGGGCTTGGATATCTTGACTGTCTTATATATACCCTGTAAAAATGCATGCTTTTTGCTTCTTAGATGGGACCATATGATTAGTACGAAGAATTCTGCTACTCTTGCAATAACTGTAGCGTATGCAGCACCCGCAACGCCAAGCTTAGGAAATCCGAAGTTACCAAAGATCAGGAAGTAGTTAAATACCACGTCAACAAGCACGGATATAACGCCTGCAACCATCGGCTTGAAGCTCTCATCCGTCTCTCGAAGGCTTGTCGCATACACCTGAGTAATGATTATAAAAGGAATACCCATAAGCATGATTCTCAGATACTCCTTAGCCAGTTTCATGGCAAGTGCGGCATCTATCTCTTCCGACTGTCCCTTCATATACAATCCGAGCAGGAACGAGTCAAAGTTGAAGAATATCAATATACCCAAGATTCCGCAGCCTATGGCAAACCACATCTTGATCCTGAAGATATCTCTTACACCGTCAAGATCCCCGTTGCCGTAATACTGCGCGCCAAAAATACCGGGACCGCTCAAAGCCCCGAATAAAGCTAACCAGAATACAAACATAAGCTGTCCCGCAATCGACACAGCAACAATAGCCTCGGTACCCTGGCTTCCGACCATTAAGTTGTCTACAAGACCTACTGCATTGCTGATTCCGTTTTGTATCATAATAGGAATCGCAAGAAGCAGTGTTCTCTTGAATAGATTCTTATCGATAGCCTTATTCTTCATACGTCAAAACACTAACTTAATAAAACACTAATTCTCTTTCACAATTCCATATAAAGGTAAAAATTTATATTCACACCTGAATAAAATACCTTCAGGATATTTCTATCTCTATATGAAAAAATAGTCTGCTTATGCAGCAGACTACTGAATTGTACAATAAAAAAACACTTCACACAAGGAAAAATACGTTTTTTTCACTAGAACATAGACGTTACAAAAATCTCGATGCCAATAGCTATCAGAATAATACCGCCAATAATCTGTGCCTTATTGGATAACTTGGTTCCAATCTTTTTACCGATAAATAAGCCTAGTAAACTGATCACGAACGTAATTATTCCGATGATTGAAACTGCAACAAGCGCTTGTAAAAGATTATGCTCAGCCAAGGTAAAGCCAACTGAAAGAGCATCTATTGATACAGCAACTCCTTGTAAAAGAATTGTCTTTATTCCAAGTTTATTAACCTTGCCTTCCTCATCATCACCCTTAACACCATCAATAATCATCTTGATACCAAGGAACAATAGAAGGCCTAGAGCAATCCACGGAACAGCCTTTTCAAACGCCTTAAGAAGCACAACCAGAGTATGGACACATGTCCATCCCACAAAAGGAAACAGTGCCTGAAATCCGCCAAAAACCAAGGCTATCGTAAGATACTGTTTCTTATTGCTACCGGTGTTATTGAGTCCATCGGCTACAGACACAGAAAAAGCATCAGCCGCGAGGGCGATACCAAGAAAAAACGTATTTACAAAAAACAAAAGATTCCATTCCACGCGTCTTATTTCCTTTACCAATACATATAATGATCAACCGTTTGAATTATATGTAATAATATGCAGGCAACAATAACATCATGTATTACTTTAAGTGCCCCGCTTCCTTATGATACTTGATAATCTCGTCAGTCTTCTCATACAAAATATCCGAGCCCATCTTACTAAGCCCCTGCCTTCCATATACCTGCTCGGCACTAACTCCATGTGAAGCCCAATCCATACCATCATTGGAATTATTGAGAAGCAGAGGTTGAAAGTTATCCATAGTATGTGCGAAGTGTGCTTCAGCTGTTTCGTTAGCTTCAAACTCCTCAAAAAGAGAAGTTAACTCAGCTTTTTGATCTTCAGGAAGAAGTGCAAAGATACGCTGCTTGGCAGCCTCTTCTCTTGCAGCCTGGCTCTTCTTGGCTTCCTCATCATAACAATATGTATCGCCTGCATCAATCTCAACCACGTCATGTATGAGGCACATTATCATAACCTTGGTTATATCGATATCCTCATTGGAATATTCCTTAAGAAGATATGCCATTACAGCCATATGCCATGCATGTTCCGCATCATTCTCACGTCTTCCGTGATCTGTCAGATGCGTCTGTCTGAGTATACTCTTTTCTTTATCTATCTCAAGGATGAAATCAATCTGTTTTTCAAGTCTTTCATTTTTCATGTACTTTCCCATCTCTTCTAATTCTAAATATTTTGATTATTAAAGAAATAAATAACGCGGAAGCTTTACTTCCGCGTTGTATCTTACATTCCTGATGAGTAGTTGGGAGCTTCCTTGGTGATGTGGATATCATGAGGATGGCTCTCTTTGAGTGATGCTGCAGAGATCTTAACGAACTTGCCATTAGCCTTGAGCTCCTCAATGGTAGGTGTTCCGCAATATCCCATACCACTTCTAAGTCCTCCGATAAGCTGGAATACTGTATCTTCGAGGCTACCCTTGTAAGCAACTCGTCCTTCAACACCTTCAGGAACAAGCTTCTTGGCATCTGTCTGGAAGTATCTGTCCTTGGAACCATTCTCCATAGCTGCGATGGAACCCATACCTCTGTATACCTTGAATTTTCTTCCCTGGAATATCTCGAAATCTCCGGGTGCTTCGTCGCAACCTGCGAACATTGAACCCATCATACATACGTTAGCACCTGCTGCGATAGCCTTGGTCATATCACCTGAGTACTTGATACCACCATCAGCGATAATGGGAATACCGTATTCCTTAGCTACCTCGTAGCAATCCATGATAGCTGTAATCTGAGGAACACCGATACCTGATACAACACGTGTTGTACAGATGGATCCGGGTCCGATACCAACCTTAACGCAATCAGCGCCTGCTTCGATAAGAGCCTTGCAAGCTTCGCCTGTTGCTACATTACCTGCGATAACCTGTAATTCAGGATAATTCTCTTTGATCATTCTTAAGCACTTAAGAACATTCTCTGAATGTCCGTGTGCTGAGTCAAGAACTACTACGTCAACCTTAGCGCTAACAAGTTCCTTAACTCTATCAAGTACGTTGGCTGTGATACCAACACCTGCACCGCAAAGAAGTCTGCCCTGTGCATCCTTAGCTGATAAGGGGTACTTGATTGTCTTTTCAATATCTTTAATAGTAATAAGACCTACTAAATTGTAATTGTCATCTACGATGGGAAGCTTTTCCTTACGAGCCTTAGCAAGGATGTTCTTAGCTTCTGCAAGAGTGATGCCTTCCTTAGCTGTAACGAGGCCTTCACTTGTCATGGATTCCTTAATCTTCTTAGACATATCAGTCTCGAATTTAAGGTCACGGTTGGTAATGATACCTACGAGTTTTTTATTTTCTGTAACGGGCACACCTGAAATCTTAAACTTACTCATTAAAGCATCCGCATCCGCAAGTGTATGCTCGGGTGAGAGTGAAAATGGATCAGTGATAACACCATTCTCGGATCTCTTAACCTTGTCTACTTCTTCTGCCTGCTGTTCGATGGACATGTTCTTGTGAATGATACCTATGCCGCCCTGACGTGCCATAGCGATTGCCATACGGCTTTCTGTAACGGTATCCATTCCCGCACTCATCATGGGAATGTTCAACTTGATGTTCTTGGTAAGATATGTAGATACATCCACCTGATTCGGAATAACCTGTGAATATCCCGGAATCAATAAAACATCATCAAACGTAATGCCTTCTTTAATAATTGTGCCCATTACTTTTCCTCCTCTTTATATATATTAGTTCTTTTTTACCTTGCTAGGCCAGAAGCGAGTCATGGGAGTTAAAAAGTCATCATCTAATGAAAGAAGAATCTTTCTCTGACCTTCGTACCAAAGCTCATATACCTTGGTCTCCTCTGTATCTTCGCCTGCCGAATAATCGGAAACTTTTGCCTGACGATTAGCGTATCCTCTTAAAGCATCACTACCCTTAACGGCAATTATCTCCATCTTATTTAAATCTAATGTATCAACTTGTTTACGGGAATTAAGATTGTATATTCTGTCGATTCGAATCTCTTTATCAAGATATGTGTATTCGTATTCAACCGACATTCTTCTGAAATATATTATAAATGAGAAAACACCTGAGAGAACCATCGCGATAATAAAAAAGGGATTCACAAAGATTGCCGCAGCAAGCGCTAAAACAGCAACAACCAACAATGCGTACCCCAATACCTTATTCACGGTGTTCTCACGCTGCTTGATAAGCAGTTCCTTCATTGTTTCGCTCATTATTTCCTCACATATATAATGCAATAAAGAAAAATATTGTACCTATTCTATAATATTTATGATTATGTTTCAAGCAGAAAAATGATTTTTTATTGTCCTTTTTTTGACTCTTTTCCTTTGAGCATTTTGAAATGGTCTTTTATCTTGGCTTCATACCCTAAATCACCGGGTTTGTAGAAGTTCATGTTCTCTAACTCATAAGGAAGATATTGCTGCTTAACGTAGTGATTATCAAAGTTATGAGGATACTTGTAATCAAGTCCGTGGCCTAATTCCTTGGCACCGGGGTAATGAGCATCACGTAAGTGTGCCGGGATTGAAAGATTACCTGTCTCACGAAGTGTATTCTCTGCTTCTTCAAGTGCAACAGTCGCTGAATTGGACTTAGGTGCACATGCAAGATATATAGCAGCCTGTGAAAGAATAAGACCGGATTCCGGAAGACCTACTCTCTCAACAGCAAGTGCAGCATTGGTAGCAACACAGAGTGCCATGGGATCCGCATTACCCACATCCTCTGATGCAAATATCATCATTCTTCTTGCGATAAAAGTTATACTCTCGCCCGCTTCGAGCATGCGGACAAGGTAATACTCCGCAGCATCGGGATCAGAGCCTCTCATACTCTTAATAAATGCGGAGATTGTATCGTAATGATTGTCGCCATCTTTATCATACTTAACAGTTCTTCTTTGTACGCACTCTCCTGCAACATCAAGAGTAATATGTATCTTACCATCCTCGCTTCTTTCTGTTGTCATAGCAGCTATCTCAACACCGTTAAGCGCAGGACGGGCATCGCCGTCAGATATATCAGCAAGGAATTCAATGGCTTCATCATCTATAACAACATCCATCGCACCAAGGCCGCGTTCCTTATCATATACAGCCTTGTTAATTAACTCCTTAACATTCTCTCTGCTAAGAGGTTTTAACCTAAAGATATTGGATCTTGATATAAGAGCCTTATTAACTTCAAAAAAAGGATTCTCTGTGGTAGCACCGATTAGGATGATTGTACCATCCTCTACATAAGGAAGTAGAAAGTCCTGCTGTGCTTTATTGAATCTATGAATCTCATCTATAAAAAGAATAGTCTTGGTACCTGAAAAAGAGAGTTCTTTTTTAGCACCCTCAACTACTTCTTCCATATCCTTCTTGCCTGCTATAGTCGCGTTAAGCTGCTTAAACTCGGCCTTGGTTGAATTAGCTATAACCTTAGCCAAAGTTGTCTTACCGCATCCGGGCGGTCCATAAAAGATAACTGAACTTAATCTGTCAGCTTCTATGGCACGTCTAAGCATCTTGCCCTTACCAATGATGTCTTCCTGACCTACAACTTCATCGAGAGTTCTAGGACGCATCTTGGAAGCAAGAGGAGCTTCTTTTTTCAATTGTTGTGTTTTTGCAAACTCAAATATATCCATAACTTTATCAGCTGATCAATTAATAAACAAAAAAGAAATGTAATAAACCAAATCCAAATTGTATGAATTATTACTTGAATTGATTAGTAGTTTCATTGTATGCATAACCTGCTGAAGCAAGCTTGGAAACTATCTCTTCTTTATCTTCATCAAGTCCATCGCAAAGGCTATCCAAACTGTCATATTGATCTCTTAACTTCATATTGATGAAACTTAAAAGCATATTGGGGTCACTCGGTAACATTATTTTTCCGTCTCCATAAAAACTATCTTCTTAAAGTACTCACCACGTTCAGCGAAGTTCTTAAAATATCCGTAGCTTGCAGCGGCTGGTGAAAGCACAACCGCATCGCCGTCTTCTACATACTTCTTAACAACTTCAACTGCTTCGTCTATATCTTTTACCTTCTTACAGTTAAAAGGCCTTGATGCTTCTTCGTATATTCTCTCTCCTGTGGCATACGCACATAAGAACATGATATCGCCGTTAGCCTTGATGAAATCTATAAGCTCTTTATAACCGATACCTCTGTCCATACCACCAATGATTGCAGCCTTAAGATTGGGGATACTTCTGCACGCATTGATACAAGCCATAGGAATGGTGGATATAGAATCATCGTAATATTTTACGCCGTCTTTTTCACCGATATATTCAAGTCTGTGAGGAAGTCCTTCGAAGGATTCAATCTCAGCAATAACATCCATCTCGTTAAGCTTAAGGCCACTTACGCAGACCTTTTTAACAAACTCTGCATTCCACTGATTATGCTGACCTAAAATCTTGAGATTATATTTTTTCTCATCAAATTCAGGGATCTTATATTCGAGCGCTCTCGTATCGAGACGCGGTACACTGCTTCCGGAAAAAACTTTATCCCCGGGAATCTGATACTTAGAGATATTGTTCTTAGCAAGAGCATACTTTTCGAATGTACCGTAGTAATCGAGATGCTCTTCATAGAGATTTAAGAACACTGCAAAATGAGGAGATACTTTTACATTATTAAGCTGATGGCAACTCATCTCCATAACAGCGATTGCCTGTGAATCCTCTGCCATCTCCTGATAATAATCGAGACAGGGAATGCCGATGTTGCCAACCAATACAACCTTGTTTGTTATAAGATTACAGAGCACCTTAAAAAGCATACTTGTTGTTGTGCTCTTACCCTTGGTACCTGTGATACCTATTACTCTGTCTCTAAACTCTTCGAGGAAAAGTTCTGTCTGAGAAGTGAACTTTTCTTCAGGATAATCTCCGGGAATTCCGGGGCTTTTTATAATATAATCGTAGTCGTCTTTTTTAAGTTCCTCTGCTTTTCCTTCGAAGATATCGATTGAAGCAGTGTTACAAAACTTTTTTAAAAAGTTCTCGCTCGATTTTCCTTCTACACCGTATCCCCAGATTAGTATTTTTTTATCTAAAAACTTTTCAGTAATACTCATTTTATTCTTCCCTACTCGCCTCGCAACACGAATGTTTTGAAGCACTATTATCAATGTGTATCACACGAATTAAAAACTCCCCCGGTTGTGACTTCGAGGGAGTATTAATAAACTTGCGTCCAACACTATCTGTTAGTATAGCAAATTTTAACATTTTTCTCAATTTTGTTTTAGAAATATACTAATCTTTCTAATATACCTCTATTCCTAGGGTTTTATTCCAAATCTTTTAGCCACATATTAACGCACGCATCGCTTGGCATACGCCAATCGCCTCTTGGAGAAAGCGATACAGAACCAACCTTGGGGCCATCAGGAAGGCAACTTCTCTTAAACTGTTGTGAGAAGAATCTCTTGTAAAAGTTTTTAGCTGCGTTAACAACATCATCATAACTAAGCTCAGGATAAGCATGTAATGCATATGCGCAGGCTCTTGCAGGCTCAAAGCCGTAACGAAGTGTGTAGAACAAAAAGAAATCGTTTAGATCATACTTGCCAATCTTCTCCTCCGTCTTTTGCGCTATCTCACCATTCGCATTAGGAGTTAATTCCGGAGTAATTGGAGTATCGCATATGGATAGAAGCACTTCCTTTAATTCGTCATTACCACATATACCTGCGTACGATCGACATATATATTTAACCAGAGTCTTTGGTACTGATGCATTGACTGCGTACATGGACATATGATCTCCATTGTATGTACACCATCCTAAAGCAAGTTCGGATAAATCTCCGGTACCCACAACCAAGCCATTCTTCATATTTGCTGCATCCATAAGGATATACGTTCTCATACGTGCTTGCGCATTCTCGTAAGCCACATCTTTATCACCCTGATATGTGAGTTCGTGGCCTAATTGAGTAAGGTGCAGATTAACGCCTTCTTTGATTGGCACTTCATGAATCTCATCGCATAATAGTCTCATCAAAGCCTTGGCATTCTCATAAGTAAGACTGGAAGTATTGCCTTCATTGGGCAAGGTATATGCAATGATTTCGATTGTGGGAACTATCTTCTTGGCCTCATTACATACAAGTAATGCAAGTGTTGAATCCAGTCCACCCGATATACCTATAACAAGATTATTGATGCCAGTTGATCTGACTCTTGTTGCAAGACCGTTGGCTTGTATACGTAAGATATTTTGACATCTGTCATCTCTTATCTTTTCACCTGTGGGAACGAATGGATTTTTCGCTATAGGATAATCATTTTCTTTTAGTATCTTAACCAGTCCTCTTATATCAGTTTCTTCTTGTCCAACGCTCTGTATTCTTACACTAACTTTTCTAAAAGAAGACGCATCAACATCATCAAAAGTATTCTGATGCCTTCTATCATGCATAATACTTCCTATATCGATCAAAGCGCTCTCTATATGAGGATAATCAGGGAATATTGATTCCTTAAGAATAGTGCCGTTTTGAGCTATCACAGTGTGGCCTGAAAATACAAGGTCAGTACTGCTCTCATGTGTACCTGAAGATGCATATACATATGCTGTATAACACGAACCGCTTTGCTGTCTGATTAATTCACGTCTATATTCCTGCTTACCTATTAATTCATCCGATGCAGAAAGGTTGGCAATTATATTAGCCCCCGCAAGAGCTAGATGTGTACTGGGTTTATCAGGAACCCAGAGGTCTTCACATATCTCTACTCCAAGTACTGAACCTGACTTAATATCTTCTGCCAATATATCTGTTCCAAAAGGAATAGCATCCTCACCTATGGTTATACTTTCGCCCTTAATTTTTTTACCCGATGCAAACCATCTGCACTCATAAAATTCCGAGTAATTGGGAATATATGATTTAGGTATGATTGCTTTTATTTTTCCTTCTGAGATAATAGCTGCACAGTTATAGATATTGTTCTTAAAACATATCGCGCTGCCAACCAAAACAGTCACAGATTTTCCATCAGTTTCTCTTGATACTTTTACCAAAGCCTCTTCAGATTTTCTCAGTAAAAGATCGCTTTGAAATAAATCAGCACATGTATAACCTGTTAGAGATAATTCAGGAAAAACAATTAATCCGGCATCTAAATTGCCATTAATAATCTCAATTATTTTTGAAGTATTTGTATCAACATCTCCTACTTTTAATTCAGGTACTGAAGCTATTACCTTCAATAAATTATTTTTCATTTTTATTCTATCCTCACTAAACCACTAGATCATTTTGAAGTATTTTTCTTTGATTCTACACCGTAAAAAAAGACGTTCCATCACTATGGATGAAACGCCTTTGTTTCTTGTCTAGCTCAAACTGTCTATTATACTTCGTGCTACATATTTCTTACCAACACTGTGGTCCATGGCTTCTTTCATAATAAGCCGGTGGGCCTCACTCTCCGTGATATGCTTCTTTTCCATAAGAAGCATCTTGGCCCTGTTAACAAGTTTTAATTCTTCCATCTTGTCCTCCACGGAAGCGACCTTGTTTTCGTAATGCTTCATCCTGTTTTGGATGGCACTTAGGAACCGGACGCCTCGGACTAAGAGGTCCTCCGATAGCGGTTTTGACAATGCCAAAATAACCCTGTCCGAGACGTATTCCATGACATCGTCATATATCTCGGGAGGGGTGATAATCAACACGGATGCATCGTGCTCTTCACAGATATCCATCGCAAAATCATATCCAATCTCTTCACTGAGAGGACAATCGATAATTACAATGTCATACTTGTTTTCGAGAAGTGCTCTTCTTGCCAATGTACATGTCTTACGGTAATCAATAACCGGATGACTCTTGCCAAAAAGCACTCTTCTTACAAGCTGTTCCATGGATTGTGAAGATGATACAACCAATATGGAATTGGTTTGATCATCAGACTTTTTCATTAGACAGGTATGTACTCATTTATAATCTCTTTGGGAAGAGTCTTATTAACGAATTCACTATTCTTAGCCAATTCGCAAGCTTCCAATTTGGAAGTAGGTAAAAATGCACCATCATCGATCTGTGTAGGCATCTCAAGTTTCTTCTCGATACCATCAAGACCTGCATGGATTAAAAGTGCATATACAAGGTAGGGATTACTTGCTGCATCGGGTGAACGAAGTTCAGCACGATTTCTACCCATGAATGATTCAAGATACATAAGCTTGGAATCGCCTTCATCTGACCAGTTAACTCTGTCAGGTGCGCTCGCACACTTGAATCTAGAATATGATTCTTCTGTTGGGTTGAGGAATATTGTGATGTCTCTAATTACATCCATAATGCCTGCTGCCACATACTTAATCATATCTTCGCCATCTGCATTCTTAGCATAGATATTGATATGATATCCGTTGCCGGGTTTATCCTGTAAAGGAAGCGGAGAAAAATCAGCAATTAGACCATTACGATCAGCGATGGTTTTTACAACCATGTTAAAAGTAACAGCCTGGTCTGCTGCCTTAAGAGGCTTGTCAAAATGGAAATCAATCTCATTCTGTCCGGGTCCTCTCTCATGATGAGATCTCTCGGGTGTAAGACCCATCTGCTCTATAGTAAGACATATCTCTCTACGGATGTTTTCACATCTGTCAAGCGGAGCGATATCCATATATCCTGCATTATCATAGGGTTCCTTGGTAGGTTCGCCGTTTTCATCTTTTTTAAAGATGTAAAACTCGGGCTCTGAACCAAACTTAAAATCTATACCCATATCCGCCGCACGCTTGCAAGCATTCTCAAGTATTCTTCTTGAGTCTGCTTCAAAAGGCTTATTATCAGGTGTATAGAGTCCGCAAAGCATACGAAGAACTCTGCCTCTGTCAGGTCTCCAAGGAAGTATGGAGAGTGTAGACGCATCGGGCTTAAGATATAAGAATCCATAAGGACAATCCTTATATCCCGCTATCTCTTTTGCATTGACTGCAATTCCCTCATTGAATGCCTTAACAATCTGTCCGGGCATAACAGAGATATTCTTTTGCACTCCATATGCATCACAAAAAGCAAGCCTAATGAACTTGGCATCCTCTTCTTCTATGTACTGCATTACTTCATCAATTGTGTAATCCATATTTTTTCTCCGTAAAATAAAACAATATTTTGCAAACAATCCGCAGAGTTATTTTATCAAATTCCTTATAAGTTTGTATAGCCCATTAATGCTTTGTCAACTTCCTTGGCAACTTCTTTGCCCTGTGCTACTGCCTTAACAACAAGTGACTGGCCTGTATGCATATCACCTGCAACGTATACTTTATTCTGGCTTGTTGCGCATGAATCTGGAGCTGTCTTAACATTGGTTCTCTCATTAACTTCTACCTTGAAATCATCTGTTACATACTTTTCACTGCCTAAAAATCCTGCTGCAATAAGTACTAATTCAGCCTTAACTTCCTTCTCACTGCCTTCAACGGGAACCATGTTCATACGACCTGTCTTCTCGTCTTTTTCAGGCTTGAGTGTAAGAAGAATTGCACCCTTAAGATTACCGTTTTTATCCTTAAGGAATTCTTTTACGGTTGTGCAATAAATTCTGGGATCATGACCATACACCTTAATGGCTTCTTCCTGGCCATAGTCCGTCTTTTTAACCTTGGGCCATTCGGGCCAAGGATTGGAAGCTGTTCTCTTAAGGGGTGCTTCAGGCATCATCTCAAGCTGAGTAACACTTTTTGCACCAAGTCTTACGCATGTACCAACACAGTCGTTACCTGTATCACCACCACCGATAACGATTACATCTTTACCCTTAGCAAGATCGTAAGGAACATCTTTAAAGTCGCTATCAAGTAACTGCTTGGTTACCTTGGATAAGAAATCAACTGCAAAATAGATACCGTTAGCATCTCTTCCTTCAGCCTTGATGTCTCTCGGATTGGAAGCACCACATGCTAAGATGATAGCATCGTATTTTTCATTGAGTTCTTTTGCTGTAATATCTTTTCCGACATTGGTATTAACTATGAATTGAATACCTGCTTCTTTCATAAGATCAACTCTTCTGTCGATGACGCTCTTTTCAAGCTTCATGTTGGGAATACCGTATCTTAAAAGTCCGCCAACTCTGTCACTTCTCTCATACACAGTTACTTCATGACCTCTTCTGTTAAGAAGAAGTGCTGCTGATAAACCGGAAGGACCGCTACCGATAACGGCAACTCTCTTTCCTGTTCTTACCTTGGGAGCTTCTTCTTTTACAAGACCATGCTCGAATGCATATTCAATTATTGTCTTTTCGTTTTCTTTTGTAGATACTGCCTTATCATGAAGACCGCACGCACATGCTGCTTCACAAAGTGCAGGACATACTCTGCCTGTAAATTCGGGGAACATACTTGTCTTAGATAATCTAAGATATGCTTCCTCATATCTGCCTCTGAATACCAAGTCATTGAACTCGGGGATGAGATTATGAAGAGGACATCCCGAAGTCATACCGGCTATGTTGCAACCATACTGACAATACGGTACACCGCAGTCCATACATCTGGCAGCCTGTTCACTCTGCTTTTGAAGAGAGAGACTTTCATGAAACTCGTTGAAGTTTTTTATTCTCTCTTCTTCAGGCAATGCCTTGGCATCTTGTCTTTTATATTCCAAAAAACCTGTAGCTTTTCCCACTGCTTCTTCCTCCGTTTATCTGCTCATCAACTTCTCGAATGCTTCGATGCTTGCTGTCTCGTCATCAGCACCTTTAGCCTTAGCATCTCTAATAGCATCAACAATTACCTTGTAATCGTTAGGTATAATCTTCTTGAAATGAGGGATGTATGACTCGTAGTTATCGAGAACCTTTTTACCCTTCTTGGAGCCTGTGTATTTTACATGCTCTTCGATGATCTTCTTTAATACCTCTATGTCTGTCTTGTCAGAAAGAGTACTCATGCTGACAAGTTCCTTGTTAAGGTTCTTGTAAAGTGTGCTGTCCTCGTCGAGTACATATGCTACACCGCCGCTCATACCGGCTGCGAAGTTCTTGCCTGTGGAACCTAGGATAACTGCTGTACCACCTGTCATGTATTCACATCCATGCTCACCAACACCCTCGCATACTGCAAGTGCACCGGAGTTACGTACGCAGAATCTCTCACCTGCCATACCTGAGATGAATGTCTTACCGCTTGTAGCACCGTATAATGCAACGTTACCAACGATGATGTTTTCTTCAGGATTGTACTTAGCTTCCTTAGTTGCCTTAACAGAGATGATACCGCCTGATAAGCCCTTAGCGAAGTAGTCGTTGCAGTCACCTGTTAAGTTGATGCTTAATCCCTTAGGAATGAATGCACCGAAGCTCTGACCGCCGAATCCATCGCAGTTAAGAACAATAGTATCATCCTTAAGTCCGTTAGGATTATGTCTTGTAATCTCAGCACCAAGAAGTGTAGCGAATGCTCTGTCAGTACTCTTAACTGTTAAGCTGACTTCACTCTTAGCTCCCGTTTCGATTGATTTCTTGATGTCCTTATTCTTGAGTAATACTTTTTCATCAACTGTATCTTGAAGCTTAAAGTCATATAAGTACTTATCGCTGAATACCGATTCTTCTTTATCGGTCTTAGACATATCAAGAAGGATCTTTGATAAATCAATCTTCTTTTCCTTGTCGCTAAGATTATCTCTAACCTTTAATAAATCAGTTCTTCCGACTAATTCGTTAACTGTCTTTACACCAAGTGAACTCATAATCTCACGAAGTTCGCTTGCGATGAATATCATGAAGTTTTCTACGTATTCACTCTTACCTGCGAATCTCTTTCTAAGTTCAGGATTCTGTGTAGCGATACCCATGGGACATGTATCCGACTGGCATACTCTCATCATTGCACAACCCATTGTAATAAGAGGAGCTGTAGCAAAACCGAATTCTTCTGCACCAAGTATTGCTGCAATAGCTACATCCTTACCACTCATTAACTTACCGTCTGTCTCGATAACAACACGGTTTCTAAGTCCGTTGGCAATAAGTGTCTGATGTGTCTCAGCAAGACCAAGTTCCCAAGGAAGACCTGCATTATGAATACTTGATAAGGGAGCTGCACCGGTACCTCCGTCGTAACCTGAGATAAGGATTACTCCTGCACCAGCTTTTGCAACACCTGCTGCGACTGTACCTACGCCTGCTTCGGATACGAGCTTAACTGATATTCTCGCATTCTTATTGGCGTTCTTTAAGTCGTAGATTAACTGTGCCAAATCCTCGATTGAATAAATATCATGATGAGGGGGAGGCGAGATAAGGCTTACTCCTGGTGTTGAATGTCTTGTCTTGGCAATCCAAGGATAAACCTTCTTTCCGGGTAAGTGTCCACCTTCACCGGGCTTAGCGCCCTGTGCCATCTTAATCTGTATTTCTTTAGCGCTTACAAGATAACGGCTTGTTACACCGAATCTACCACTCGCTACCTGCTTGATTGCAGAACTGATATCATGATCTGTTCCAACACTCTCAAGTCTCTCATCCGACTCACCACCTTCACCTGAGTTAGACTTAGCATGAAGATGATTCATTGCTTCTGCAAGAGTCTTGTGTGCTTCTTCTGAAATTGAACCATAAGACATAGCACCTGTCTTGAATCTCTTAACGATTTCGTCAACACTCTCAACTTCATCGATTGAGATAGGTTTAACATCTTTCTTGAATTCAAGAAGGCTTCTTAAGTATCCTGTGCTCTCAGCATTAACCATTGAAGTATACTGCTTAAACTTCTCGTAATTACCTTCTCTGGTTGCGCTCTGAAGCATATGGATTGTTGCAGGATTGTATCTATGATTCTCACCCTGACTTCTTTCCTTATGACGGCCTGTTGAATCAAGCTCAAGATTAACAGAAAGTCCCAAAGGATCAAATGCGAGTGAATGCTGCTTATCTGCTGCATTGCCTATATCTTCAAGTGTGATACCGCCAACTCTTGATACGGTACCTGTGAAGTACTCATTAATAACGTCTTCTGATATACCGATTGCTTCGAAGATTTTACTACCCTGGTATGACTGAATTGTAGAGATACCCATCTTGGCAGCGATCTTAACGATACCAAAAAGAATGGCCTTGTCATAATCTTCAACAGCTGCGTAGTAATCCTTATCAAGTAAACCTTCCTCAAGTAATTCTTCGATTGAAGCATGTGCAAGATAAGGGTTAACTGCTGATGCACCGAAACCAAGAAGTGTTGCAAAATGATGTACTTCTCTGGGTTCTGCTGACTCAAGAATGAGTGACATTGCAGTACATTTTTTAGTCTCAACAAGGTGCTTATGAACTGCTGCAACTGCAAGAAGTGAAGGAATTGCAACATGGTTTTCATCAACTCCCCTATCAGAAAGAATGAGGATATTGGCACCGTCTTTATATGCCTTATCTACTTCTACGAAGAGATGCTTAAGTACTCTCTTCATGGGTGTACTCTTGTAGAAAAGAATTGATACTTTTGCTACCTTGAATCCATCTGCATGCATGTTCTCAATCTTTAAAAGATCAAGGTCTGTAAGGATGGGGTTATTAATCTTAAGTACATGGCAGTTCTCAGGATTTTCTTCCAAAAGATTACCGTTGGTACCAAGGTATACTGTTCTTGAAGTTACGATTTCCTCTCTAAGTGAATCGATAGGGGGATTGGTAACCTGTGCAAAAAGCTGCTTGAAGTAGTAGAACAGAGGCTGGTAATTATCTGATAAAGCAGCTATAGGAGTATCAACACCCATGGAGCCGATTGCTTCAGTTCCGTTAAGTGCCATGCTTCTGATTGAATCATGGTAGTTCTCCCAAGTATAACCGAATGCTTTTTGAAGTCTCTTTCTATCTTCTTTTGAATATGTCAAAACTTTTTTGTTAGGAATCTTAACATTAGCAAGGCTTAAAAGGTTAGCATCAAGCCACTCACCATAGGGCTTACTAAGTGCATATTTTTCCTTAATCTCTTCATCAAAGAAGATTCTCTTTTCCTTGGTATCAACAAGGAGAATCTTACCGGGATGAAGTCTTTCTTTCTTAACGATGTGACTCTCATCAATATCAAGTACACCAACTTCGGATGAAAGTATAAGTCTCTGATCATCTGTGATGTAGTATCTTGAAGGACGAAGTCCGTTTCTATCGAGGATTGCACCCATTACATCACCATCTGAGAAGAGGATTGATGCAGGGCCATCCCAAGGCTCCATCATGGTTGCGTAGTACTGATAGAAATCTCTCTCTTCCTGTGAAAGTGTCTCGTTATGAGCCCAAGGTTCAGGAATCATAATGGACATTGCAAGAGGAAGATCCATACCACTCATTACTAAGAATTCAAGAGTGTTATCAAGCATTGCAGAGTCAGAACCGCTCTGTGATACAACGGGTAAAACCTTGGTCATATCTTCATCAGAGAAAAGTGATGAATGCATGGTCTCTTCTCTTGCAAGCATCTTATCTGCATTTCCTTTTATAGTATTAATCTCACCGTTATGAACGATCATTCTGTTAGGATGAGCTCTTCTCCAGCTGGGATTTGTGTTAGTGGAGAAACGTGAATGAACCATAGCGATTGCAGATTCATAATCCTTATCTTCAAGGTCAGTAAAGAAAGTACGTAACTGTCCTACGAGAAACATACCTTTATAACAGATTGTTCTGCAAGAAAGTGAAGGAACATAAGTGTTGACGTTACTTTGTTCAAACTCACGTCTAACTATGTAAAGCTTTCTATCAAAATCAATATCTTTTTCTATATCTTTAGGTCTCTTGATGAATACCTGCTCGATGCGAGGCATGCACTCGAGTGCTTTCTCGCCGAGTACCTGAGGCTTGGAATCAACTTTTCTCCAAGCTAAGATGTCAAGACCGGACTTCTTGACGATGATTTCAAACATGGACTTAGCCTGTCTTAAATCAAGTTCATTTTGAGGGAAGAAGAACATACCTACGGCATATTCTCTCTCTTTGCCGAGTTCTACACCCTCTTTTTTCATAATCTTTGAAAAGAATTTATGAGGGATTTGTGTGAGGATACCTACACCATCACCGGTCTCTCCCTTAGCATCTTTTCCTGCTCTGTGCTCGAGATTCTCAACTATTGATAAAGCATCAGATACGAGTGAATGTGATGCTCTGCCTTTAATATCAACTATTGCACCGATACCGCAATTATCGTGCTCAAATTCGGGTGAATACAAACCTTTTTGTTGGATTTGTTCGAAATTATTATTCATCTTTTTTCTCCTTTCATTTCGAAGAGAAATAATGTCTATCGTCTTTGCTTCTATACAGGATATTTATTATCAAAACATGCACTGCATATGGGCAAGTCGCCAACCATACTCTTAAAATCTTTTAGTTTCAGATATGCAAGTGAATCTGCTTTTATGCTCTTACATATCTCTTCTGTTGAATGCTTGGATGCAATCAGTTTTTCTGATGTAGGTACATCCGTTCCGTAAAAGCAAGGATATAGGAAGGGCGGTGACGATATACGTACATGCACTTCTTTTGCTCCCGCTTCTTTTAGCATCTCTATAATCTGTCTCATAGTTGTTCCTCGAACTATTGAGTCATCTATGAGTACTATTCGCTTATCCTTAACAACTTCTTTTAGGATGCTTAGCTTCATATGAACCGCTGCTCTTCTTTCTTCGTCAGTGGGCTTAATGAAGCTTCGACCTATGTAACTGTTTTTATGAAAAGCCAGTTCAAATGGAATGCCTGCTTCCATTGCATATCCTTGCGCTGCAGCTAGTCCTGAATCAGGAACACCGACTACGATGTCTGCATCTACTTTTAGTCCCTTAGCCAATGCTCTACCTGCATTAACTCTGGCTTCGTATACTGATATGCCGTCTATCACGGAATCAGTCCTTGCAAAGTAGATATATTCAAATATGCAATGTGCACCTTTTTTCTTATTGCATAGGCTCTTATCACTCTTGAAGCCGTCCTTGGTGATAGTGACTATCTCTCCGGGTTCGACATCTCTAATAAGTGTTGCACCGATACTCTCTATGGCTGCACTCTCTGATGCAAGTATGTAGGTATCGTTTCTCTTGCCTATAACCAGGGGCTTAATACCATAGGGATCTCTTATACCGATTAACTTTCTGGGGCTAATGATTAAGCATGCAAATCCGCCTTTTAGCTTACCTGCTGCTGCCTTGACTGCTTCTTCTATGGTGCCTGTCTTTACTCTCTTATGAATAATCTCATATGCCAGAATCTCAGTATCGGATGATGTGTAATGTGCTAAGCCTCTGTTCATCTGAGCTTCTTTTAGTTCAGCTGCGTTAACTATATTGCCGTTATGTACAAGTGCTAACGTTCCCTTGATATAGTTCATCGCTATAGGCTGTGCGTTCTCCGGTAGGCTTCCACCGGTCGTTGAATATCTTACATGTCCAACACCTATGTTGCCCTTTAGTTCTTCGAAATCTTTCTTAACGAAGACTTCACTTACTAGTCCCATGCCCTTCTTTGTTTTGATATTACCCATGGGTCCGAAGGTATCGCATAGCGACATACCTGCTGACTCCTGGCCTCTATGCTGAAGTGCCAGTAGTCCGTAGTAAATGTCTTTCGCAACATTTTCACCTGCCCGCGAATATATTCCGAATACTCCGCATTCTTCATGTAATTTGTCAAAAGTTGAATCCATTGACTATCACCCTTTTATACGTTCCAACAATTCTGCAATTCTCTTTGCGGCTTCTTTTGTATCTTCTTCAGATGCAAAAGTTGAAAATCTAAAGTAACCTTCACCGCATTCACCGAATCCTTCACCGGGAGTTCCAACTACCTGAATCTCTTTTAAGAGGAGATCAAAGAATTCCCAACTCTTAAGCCCGTTAGGACATTTCATCCAGATGTAAGGAGCGTTAACGCCGCCAGTATAATAGATGTTCTCTTTATTAAGAACTTCCATAAGTACCTTGGCGTTTCTCTTATATACACCGATGTTTCTCTTAACCTGTTCCTGGCCTTCTATTGAAAAGACTGCCTTACCGCCTTTTTGAATGATGTATGATACACCATTGGTCTTGGTGGTTCTGTTTCTAACCCACATAGCGTTGATGTTCATTCCTGCTCTCTCAAGAGTCTTGGGAATTACTGTGTAACCAAGTCTTGTACCTGTAAATCCTGCTGTCTTGGAGAATGAACATATCTCTATAGCACATGTTCTTGCACCCTCTACTTCGAAGATACTGTGAGGAATATCTTCTTCAATGAATGCTTCATATGCTGCATCAAATATGATGATGCTTCCGTTTTTGTTAGCGTAGTCAACCCACTCTTTTAATTCTTTCTTGCCATATACTGCACCGGTAGGATTGTTAGGTGAGCATAGGTAGATAAGATCTGCATCAAGGCCATCATAAGGTCTTCCAAGGAAGTTACTTGATGCATCAGTTTTCAAATGAATGATTTCTCTTCCTGCCATAACGTTGGCATCAACATATGCAGGATATGCAGGCTCCATAATTAAAGCCTTCGAATCTCTTGAGAAAAGATCAAGTATATCGCCAAGTTCATCACTCGCACCACTCGATACGAATACTTCATCATCGTCTAACTTAACATCTCTTCTTAGGTAGTATTTTGCGATTTCTTTTCTAAGGCTCTCATCACCAACCTCAGGCATATAACCGTGGAAAGTATCTTTCTTACCCTGATCATCAACTGCCTCGTGAAGTGACTCAATAACTGCTTCACCAAGAGGAAGTGATACATCGCCGATACCCATTCTGTATATCTTCTTGTCAGGATTTTCTTCCTGATAAGCTTTTACTTTTTTCGAAATGTTAAAAAACAGATATGAATCTTTGAGATTCTTGTAGTTTTCATTCATTCTAATCATTGTTAATTCCTACCTTTATTACTTTTATTGCTCAATCACTTTTAGTTTTTTATATCTTATTCATCTACTTCTGCATCGTATACTGTTACTGCTGGGCCTCTCATGTATACTGTGTTATCCTCAGTAACCTTGATGTATAAATCGCCACCATCAAGACGAACACATATCTCATCGTTGTACTTGCAAAATCCCTTTTTGATACATGCACATACAGATGCACAAGCGCCTGTACCACATGCCATCGTGATTCCGCTTCCTCTCTCCCAGACGCGCATTCTTATCTCATTTTCAAAGATAACTTCTACGAACTCTGCGTTAACTCCTCCGGGGAATACTTCATGATGTTCGATAAGCGGTCCGATTGAATCAAGAGCAACTTTGTTAATGTCATCTGTAAAAAATACTGCATGAGGATTGCCCATTGATACAGGAATATACTTAAGTTCTTCACCTGATACGTTAAGTGTTTTTTCATCCTCGAAAACACCCTTACCCATATCAACTGTAACTTCTTTAACCTTGTTATTCTCATCTGTAACAAGTGTTAAATACTTGATTCCTGACTGCGTATCAATCTTCAATTCCTTTTTTGATGTGTACCCTTTATCGTACACATACTTGCCGACGCATCTGATTCCGTTACCACACATCTTGGCTTCGGAGCCATCAGCATTGAAGATTCTCATCAAGAAATCTGCTTTATCGGAAGGAGCTATATAGATCATTCCATCAGATCCTGCACCAAAGTGTCTGTCCGATAATCTAACAGATAAATCAACTATGTTTTCAGGAACTTCTCCGTATACGTAGAGGTAATCGTTTCCGAGTCCCTGCATCTTGGTAAATTTCATATCTTCACTTCCTTATTGTTTGACTCTACTGAGTCCATTTATTTCTTCTATTCAGCATCGATAGTTGAGATACCCATCGTTACTTCTTCGAGTACATCAAGTAACATTCTTACTGTATCGAGTGATGAAAGAAGTGTTACATTATGTCTTGCTGCAACATCTCTTATAGCAACACCGTCTCCGTAATGCTTACCGGAGAGAATCGCTCTCGTGTTGATTACATAGCTTACATATCCTGCCTTAAGATCATCGAGGAATTCTTCACTATGCTCACTCGGTTTATGTCTGATTCTTGTCTTAATACCATGTTCTTTGAGGTATTCACCTGTAACGGTTGTTGCCTCGATATTGAATCCCATGTTGTAGAATCTCTTAACAAGAGGTAATGTTTCTTCCTTGTCTTCATCTGCAACGGACACTGCAACTGTACCATAGTTTTTAAGTTTAAGGCCTGATGCAATCATTGCCTTATATACGGCTCTGTGAAGCTTCTTATCATATCCGATTGCTTCACCGGTTGACTTCATCTCAGGTGAAAGATATGTATCCATTCCTCTTAACTTCGAGAATGAGAATGCGGGAACTTTTACATAGTATCTAGCCTTCTCCTTAGGATATATAGCAAGCTTATCTTTCTCACTGTCATCAACTTCAATAGCACTTAATTCCTTTGTAATTCCCTGTTCCTTAAGTGATACGCCAAGGTTAACAAGTGTTGCTATATCCGCAAGTGAGAAGCTTGTTGCCTTGGATAAGAAAGGAACCGTTCTTGATGATCTCGGATTAACTTCGATGATGAATACGTTATCATCCTTATCTACAATGAACTGTATATTGAATAATCCTATGATTCCTATTCCAAGACCAAGTTTCTTGGTATATTCAAGGATAGTTGTTTTAACTTTCTGTGAGAGGCTGTATGAAGGATATACACTTATTGAGTCACCTGAGTGTACACCGGTACGTTCAACCAGTTCCATGATACCGGGAACGAATACATCCACGCCGTCACATACTGCATCAACTTCAACTTCCTTACCCTTAATGTACTTATCTACAAGTACGGGCTTATCTTCGTTAACTTCTACTGCGTTCTTGAGATACTCAAGCAATGCATCTTCTTTTGCAACTATCTGCATTGCACGACCGCCAAGTACGAATGAAGGTCTTACAAGTACCGGATAGCCAATCTCATTGGCAACTCTTACGCCCTCTTCGATGCTTGTTACTGCTACACCTTCGGGCTTGGGAATCTCAAGTGTTCTTAAAAGATGTTCGAATTCATCTCTGTCTTCTGCTTTATCAATTGCATCGCAATCTGTACCGATGATGTTGACTCCTCTATCAGCAAGGGGTTTAGCGAGGTTAATCGCTGTCTGACCACCGAGGGTAGCTATAACACCCATGGGCTTTTCAAGGTCGATTACATGCATTACATCTTCTACACATAAAGGCTCGAAATAAAGCTTATCAGAACATGTATAATCAGTTGATACTGTCTCGGGGTTATTGTTAATGATTATTGCTTCATAACCTGCTTCTTTTATGGTTCTTACTGCATGTACTGTTGAATAATCGAATTCAACGCCCTGGCCGATTCTGATAGGTCCTGAACCAAGTACTATAACTTTATTTTTATCAGATACCACTGATTCGTTTTCTGTCTCATATGTTGAGTAGAAATAAGGTATGTAACTGTCAAACTCACTCGCACAAGTATCAATCATCTTGTAGACGGGAGTGATATCCATCTTCTTAAGAAGTGAGTAGATATCCTCTTCTTTTTCTTCCCAAAGTGATGCAATCTCTTTATCTGAGAAGCCCATCTTTTTTGCTCTAAGAAGAAGTTTTTCACACTCTTTTGAACTGCACTGTTTACCTGACTGAGCGTTCTGACGATATGCTACCAATTCTTTTTCCATATCTGTCACGTTCTTCATCTTTCTTATGAAGAATCTGTCAATCTTGGTTGCAGCGTATATTGTTTCTATATCAACATCTCTTCTTAAAAGTTCTGCGATTGCATATATACGATCGTCTGTACCAATCTGGATATACTTAAGAAGATCTTCTGTTTTTTCATTGTCGAACTTTTTATGCTTTAAGTGATATAAACCTATCTCAAGAGATCTGATGCCCTTTAAGAGGCTCTCTTCGAATGTACGGCCTATACTCATTACTTCGCCCGTTGCTTTCATCTGAGTGGAAAGTGTATTTCTTGCCTCAGCGAACTTATCAAACGGGAATCTTGGAAGCTTACTTACTACATAATCAAGTGAGGGTTCAAATGATGCAGGTGTATTGGCGATTGCTATCTCATCAAGTGTAAGTCCTACACCAATCTTGGCTGATACTCTGGCAATCGGATATCCGCTAGCCTTGGAAGCAAGTGCGGAAGATCTCGATACTCTGGGGTTAACTTCGATTACGTAATAATCAAATGATTCAGGATCAAGTGCGAACTGTACGTTACATCCACCTTCGATCTTTAACTCTCTGATGATTCTAAGAGCTGAATCTCTAAGCATGTGATATTCTTTGTTGGTGAGTGTCTGTGAAGGACATACAACTACTGAATCACCTGTATGAATACCTACGGGATCAAGGTTTTCCATGTTACAGATTGTGATTGCAGTATCATTTTTATCTCTGATCACTTCGTACTCAATCTCTTTGAATCCCTTAACACTCTTTTCTATCAATACCTGATGTACGGGAGAAAGTGATAATGCATTCTCCATCATCTCATCAAGTTCGTCTTCACTCTCTACGAATCCGCCGCCCGTTCCGCCAAGTGTAAATGCGGGACGAAGTACTATCGGATAGCCTATCTCTTCAACTGCTTTTCTACCTTCTTCCATGGTTGTTGCAATCATTGAAGGGATAATTTTTTCATTAAGTTTAATACATAATTCTCTGAATAATTCTCTGTCTTCAGCTCGCTCGATACTCTCGCTTCTTGTACCTAAAAGTTCACATCTACACTCTCTAAGTACTCCCTTTTTCTCGAGGCTCATTGCGAGGTTAAGTCCTGTCTGACCACCGATTCCGGGAAGCAATGCATCGGGTCTTTCATAACGAATAATTTTAGCCAGATATTCAAGTGTAAGAGGCTCCATGTATACCTTGTCAGCAATCGATGTATCAGTCATGATTGTTGCAGGGTTGGAGTTAACCAATACTACTTCGTAGCCCTCTTCCTTGAGCGCTAAGCACGCTTGTGTTCCTGCATAATCGAATTCGGCAGCTTGTCCGATAACTATGGGACCTGAGCCGATTACAAGTATCTTTTTTATATCCTCTCTCTTAGGCATATCAAAACCACCTTACTTACCGTTAATCTTATTAAATCTCATGATGTTTTCTACGAAGACATCGAATAAATAATCACTGTCCTGCGGACCGGGAGCACTCTCGGGATGGTATTGAACCGCGAATGCAAAATCCTTTTCACACTCAATTCCTTCTATCGTATTATCAAGAAGATTAATGTGGGTAACCTTTAATGTGTCATCTATTATTGAGTCTTCTTTAACTGCGTATGAATGATTCTGTGATGTTATCTCAATCTTGCCTGTCTTAAGATTCTTAACCGGATGATTTCCTCCACGATGTCCGAACTTAAGCTTGTAAGTTTTTGCACCGTATGAAAGAGCTAAAATCTGAAGACCAAGACATATACCAAAAATAGGTACTTTTGAATGAAGTTTTTTTACTGTCTCTATAGTCTTGGGAACATCCGTGGGATCTCCGGGGCCATTGGAGATGAACACTCCGTCAGGCTTAAGACCTAGAATTTCTTCAGCTGATGTATTATATGGAACTACTGTTACGTTAAGTCCCTTATCCTGCATACGTCTTACAATGTTACTCTTCATACCGCAATCGATTGCCACGATGTGGATGAACTTGTTTTTATTCGCAGGATATTCTTTTTTCTCTTTACTTGAAACTGTGCTTACAGCATCTTTTTTTATCTCTGTTCTGTTAATAATGTCGAGACAAGTTTTTAAGTCTTTTTCAGCACTTGTTATAAGTACTTTTCTGCTTCCCAAGTTTCTGATGGAACGAACTATCATTCTTGTGTCCACACCTTCGATTCCCGGAATATCATATCTTTTAAGCACTGCATCAAGTGTTTCTTTTGCTCTAAAGTTAGAGGGTTCATCGTTATATTCTCTTACGATAAGAGCCCCTAACTTAGCACCATCCGACTCGTAATCGTCATCTGCTATTCCGTAATTACCGATAAGCGGATACGACATTACAACTGCCTGATATGTATACGAAGGATCCGATATTATCTCCTGATAACCTACCATCGATGTGTTGAATACGAGCTCACATACTCGCTCGACATCCGAACCGAATCCGTATCCGTAATATTCTTTTCCATCTTCCGTAACAATCTTACGTGTGTATTCCATCTTACTGCCTCTTAATTATTTATTTGCCTTAAACTTCTTAGCGGCTGCTACAAATCCCTTAAAGAGTGGATGAGGTCTGTTAGGTCTTGACTTGAATTCGGGATGGAACTGTACACCTACGTAGAAGTCTCTCTCTGTCAACTCAACAGTCTCGATCAAGCTGTTATCAGGTGATGTACCACTAAGTGTAAGGCCTGCGTTTTTAAGCACTTCTCTGTAATCATTATTGAATTCGTATCTATGTCTGTGACGCTCAGAAATCTCTGCTTCGCCATAGAGTTTTTCAAGTACTGTACCGGGAACAATCTTACAAGGATATGCGCCAAGTCTAAGTGTACCGCCCTTATCGATATCATCACTCTGACCGGGCATGAAGTCGATTACCTTGTTCTTGCAGCACTCATCGAATTCGCCTGAGTCTGCATCTTTTATACCTGCAACATTTCTTGCATACTCGATAACTGCAATCTGCATACCAAGACATATACCGAAGTAAGGCATGTTGTGTTCTCTTGCATACTTGGCTGCGAGAATCATTCCTTCGATTCCACGCTGTCCGAATCCTCCGGGAACTATGATTGCATCAAGTCCACCGAGAATCTTATCTTCTTCACCTTCACGAATCTGTTCCGAATCAATCCAAGTGATATCAATATGTACGTTATTGGTATATCCTGCATGTCTAAGAGCCTCTGCAACCGAAAGATATGCATCATGAAGTTCTACATACTTACCAACAAGTCCGATTGTTACGGATTCATTTCTTGATCTGATGGTCTCAATCATATCTTCCCATTCGCTTAAGTCAGGATTATCTGTCTTAAGGCCAAGTTCTCTGCAGACAACCTTGGAGAAGTTGGATTTTTCAAGCATAAGAGGTGCTTCATAAAGAATCGGAAGTGTGATGTTTTCAATTACACAATCTTCCTTGACATTACAAAAGAGCGATATTTTTTTGAATATCGATTCCTCAAGAGGCTCGTCGCAACGAAGCACTATGATGTTAGGATTAATACCCATTCCCTGTAACTCTTTTACAGAGTGCTGTGTGGGTTTTGATTTATGCTCATCAGAACCATGTAAGAAAGGAACCAATGTAACATGTATGAAAAGCGAATTTTCTCTTCCAACTTCAAGTGAAATCTGACGTACTGCTTCGATAAAAGGTTGTGATTCGATATCACCGATTGTACCGCCAATCTCAGTGATAACTACGTCTGCTTCAGTCTTTTTACCTACTCTGTAAACGAACTCTTTTATCTCATTGGTGATGTGAGGAATTACCTGTACTGTGGAGCCAAGATACTCTCCTCTTCTTTCCTTATTAAGTACGTTCCAATATACTTTACCTGTTGTAAGGTTGGAGTACTTATTAAGGTCCTCATCTATGAATCTCTCATAATGACCAAGGTCAAGATCAGTCTCTGCGCCGTCTTCTGTTACATACACTTCGCCATGTTGGAAAGGGCTCATCGTTCCGGGATCAACATTGATATAGGGATCCAGTTTTTGGGCTGCAACTTTTAATCCTCTTGCTTTCAAGAGTCTACCGAGTGATGCTGCAGTAATACCTTTGCCGAGTCCTGATACAACGCCTCCTGTCACGAATATGTATTTAGTCATTATCTTTCCTCCTTGTATAACCCCTGTAATTTCACGATTTTTCTCAAAAAAAGGAAAAAGCGCCTTTAACTCACAAATGTGAATTAAAGACGCCTTTGTCTTTTACGAAATTTAATATACGCTTTTCTTATTTTTTTGTCAACCGCTTATACGGTCACTTTTTCATTCTTTTTGTGAATTTTAGGCGCTAAACAGTGAACTATTGTTCTGTTGAAAGATGTAATGCCTTATCAACTCTGTTAAGAGCGAGTACGAATAAGGGTCCGAATACATAGCAGGATATCATCTCGCCTGCAAATACTGAGAATGAAAGGAGTGCAAGTACTGCAAGTCTTGTCTCTGCGAATGCAAAGCTTGTAACACCGTATCCATAGTAAAGTACAAAAGGAATTGCAAGTGCATTAACTACTACTGTAGGAATGGGGATTAAAAGTGAATGTCTAATCTTAAGCACATTGCCGTGTTTCTTCCTGATTTTCTGGGCAATGGGATATGTAAGTAAAGCGGCAACAAGAGTTGTTAATGAGCCGAATACAATATCAATCCATGAGCCTCCGAAAATATTGGTTATTAAACATCCGATGAATACACCATAGACTCCTGCAGGTGTGTAGAAGATGGTCATGCAGAGTGCTTCAGCTATTCTGCACTGAATCTCGAGATACGAGAACTGGTATGTGAGTAAAGATAGTACCACATACAACGCTGCTATGATAGCAGCTTGAGTAATAAGCTTGGTTGTTTTTTTCATTTGTTTTCTCCTAGTTTTGTTTAAAGTGAGGATGGTCACGAACTCACTGTTTGCGTTGCATGCCTTTTTTACGAGGCAGGGTCAATCATACTATGTTTTCTCTTTTTAATCAAGTAAATATTTACTATTTCTTTCCAACATAAATATATTTCATTGATTTTTAATATTTAAATATAAAAATACCCCACTCCTCATTGAGGAGCAGGGTACTAAAGATTAATCTTGTTATTACATATTCTAAGGAAGTTTTCAAACAGTTTTTAGTATTTATTTACCACTATCGCCGTAGTTGGAAAGTACACGTGCAGAAGGATCGTTAACGTTACATCCCTCCCATTCCTTGTTGGGCATCCAAAAGTCAACTATCATCTCACTCTGTCCGGGATAGTACTTTTCAAATATCTCACGATATAAAAGTGATTCTTTTGTAAAAGGAGTTGCATGTGTATACTTCTTGCATCTCTCTTTGAATTCTTCATCTGTATAGTAACTCTCAGCATACTCTTTTAAGTCATCAACCATTGAATGTCCTACAGCGTCAGAGAAGGCTGCCTTCTCACGCATCAAGATATCTTTGGGAAGATAATCTCCTTCTTCGAAAGCATGTCTTAAGAGATACTTACCCTTGCCGTATACATTGACTTTCTTTGAAGGATCAATGCTCATTACATACTCTGCAAAATCAAGATCGCCGAAAGGTACTCTTGCCTCAAGTGAGTTAACAGAGATACATCTGTCGGCACGAAGAACATCGTACATATGAAGTTCTCTTATTCTCTTCTGGCTCTCTTCCTGGAATGCTTCAGGAGTAGGAGCAAAATCAGTGTACTTATAACCAAACAACTCATCTGAAATCTCACCTGTTAAAAGTACTCTGATATCTGTCTGCTCATGAATAGCCTTACAAAGAAGATACATACCCATACTTGCACGAATTGTTGTGATATCGAATGTACCAAGCATCTTGATAACATCTTCAAGTGATGCAAGTACTTCTTCTTTTGACATATATATTTCTGTATGATCACTGCCGATATAATCAGCTACCTGCTTAGCGTATTTTAAATCAATAGCATCTGTTTCCATACCGATTGCAAATGTTCTAATGGGCTTATCGCTTTGCTTAGCTGCGATTGCGCATACAAGTGATGAATCAAGACCACCTGATAAGAGATAACCTACTTTTGCATCAGCAACAAGTCTCTTGTTAACACCGGCAACAAGCTTATCATGTATATTTTTACATATAGTCTCAAGGTCATCATCAACGTATTTACCTTCAACTTTTTTACCATCAGCAGTAGTTGATACAACCTTAGTCATATCTCTATAGCATACGAATTTGCCATCTTTGTAGTAATGTCCCGGAGGGAAAGGCATAATCTTATCGCATATTGAAACTAAGTTCTTAGCTTCTGATGCGAATACGATTGCACCACTCTTATCATAACCATAGTATAAAGGTCTGATACCGATGGGATCTCTTGCTGCGATGAATTCTCGCATTTGTGCATCATAGATTACACATGCATATTCTGCATCAAGCATAGCGAACATGTCTGTGCCATGTTCTTTATATAAAGGCAATAAAATCTCGCAATCGGAATCACTCTTAAAAGTATATCCCTTAGCAATAAGTTCATCCTTTAATGCCTTGAATCCATATATTTCACCATTACATATTACGTAGTTACCATTATATTCAAAAGGCTGCATGCCACTAGGTGTCAATCCCATAATAGCGAGACGATGGAATCCCATGATGCCGTCCGCTGTTCTTACTATCTCACTTTGATCAGGGCCTCTGGAGACCGTCTCCTTGAACCCTTCTTTAAATTCATCTATGTCTGCATCCTCTTTGCAGTAACACATTATTGAGCACATACTCAGTTCCTCGATTCGTTGTAATTTTTCAATTTCTCATAAAACAGATAATATTCCTCAAGCCGGGAGGCTCATCGCCTCCCTGACCGAAGAATAGTTTTAAGGATTTTTATATATGTCGTTTTTACGCGACTGCATATTCATTAAGAGTTATTCAACATCCTGTAATGCGTCGAATCCCTCTTCACCGGTACGAACCTTTACGACGTTCTCAACATCGTATACGAAGATCTTGCCGTCTCCGATATGACCGGTGTAAAGTACTTTCTTAGCAGTATCAATAACACTTCTTACTGGTACCTTACTTACTACGATATCAACCTGAATCTTAGGAAGTAAGTTAGCTTCGATCTGTACTCCTCTGTAGAACTCGGGCTTACCTTTCTGTACGCCACATCCTAATACATGGGATACTGTCATACCTGTAATACCAAGTTCCATCATGGCATTCTTAAGTGCCTCAAATCTAGCTTCTTTACATATAATCTCAATCTTGGTGTACTTATGTCCATCATCTGAGAATACAGGCATCTTCTTAACGGGTACTGCTTCTGCTTCAGGAACATCTCCTGTTACAGCTACAGGCTTAGATCCTTCTGCGACTGCTACCTTGATAGCTTCGTCAACAGATGCATCACCTGTTACGATAGGTGCACCATCTTCTTCTACGTAGTCAGGAAGCATTGCAAATCCTGCGTATGCTGAAGGAAGACCATGTTCTGTAGCATCAAGACCTGTAATTTCTTCTTCTCTTGAAACTCTAAGTCCAACGATTGCCTTAATGATAAAGAATGCGATTGTAATTGTTACTGCTGTCCAACCAGCTACGGTTACGAAACCGAGTGACTGAAGTCCTAATAATTCAAATCCGCCGCCGTAGAATAAACCTTCAATTGTTTCGCCTGAAGCGTTAGCAATTGCATATCCGGGAGCAGAAGATGTTGCAAAAAGACCAACTGCTAATGTACCCCAAATACCGTTTAAGCAGTGAACTGCAACTGCGCCAACGGGATCATCAATATGAAGTACATAATCAAGGAACCAAACACCGAATACTACCAACAAGCCTGATACAACACCGATTGCGATAGCACCGAAAGCATCTGTTACATCACAACCTGCAGTGATACCTACAAGGCCTGCAAGTGATGCGTTAAGACACATCGAAACATCGGGTTTTTTATATCTGATCCATGTAAAGATCATTGTTACAACTGTTGCGATTGAAGGAGCAATTGTTGTTGTTAAGAATATCGAAGCAAGCTGTTCTTTGCTTGTTGCAGCTGCACCGTTGAATCCGTACCAGCCTACCCAGAGGATAAATACACCAAGTGCACCTATTGTAATGTTGTGGCCGGGGAAAGCGTTAACCTTAACAACTTTACCGTTTTCATCTTTCTTGAACTTACCGATTCTGGGTCCAAGGATTTTGGCACCGATAAGTGCTGAAATACCACCTACCATGTGAATTGCACAAGAACCTGCGAAATCATGGAATCCAAGTCCAGCTAACCAGCCGCCGCCCCAAATCCAGTGAGCTTCAATGGGGTAGATAAGAGCTGAAATAATTGCTGAATAGATACAATATGATAAGAACTTGGTTCTTTCAGCCATCGCACCTGATACGATAGTTGCTGTTGTTGCACAGAATACTAAGTTAAATACGAAACTTGAAAAATCAAAGTTCTCATATGATGTAAATAAGTCAAATCCGGGTTTTCCGATGAATCCGAATAAATCTTCGCCCATCAGTAAACTAAAACCGATTGCTATGAATACAACAGTACCGATACAGAAGTCCATCAAGTTTTTCATGATGATGTTTCCTGTATTCTTAGCTCTGGTAAAGCCTGCCTCTACCATCGCAAATCCTGCCTGCATCCAAAATACCAACGCCGCTCCGGCTAAGAACCATATCGCAAATACTTCACCCGATACGGTTTCGTCTATCATTGTTTTTATGCTTGTAGCATCCATATCTGTCATCTCCTTTTTGTTGGACCTCTAACCGATACGAATATCGATATGCGTTCTCTTAGCCGTATCGGTTAAGGTCTTTAATTTACACTCCGAAGAGTAAGTCTGAGTATGTCGGGAAAGGCCAGTAGCTCTTAGCTGTAAGAGTTTCAGCCTCGTCACATGATTCTCTTAATTTCTCCATCTTAGGTAGGATACTGTCACGAATCATTGCAGACTCATCTATTATGTTTTTAGCCTTAGCTAATTGTCCGATTGCCTTTTCAAGATCAAGTGTATCTACGTAAGCTGTATCTGCTAAATTAGAGAGATTCTCTACAAGCTTGCCTTCGTATGAGCACTTGATTGTAGACTTAAGTTGCTTCTTGGTTAATGCACCTTCTGCAACATCTTCTGCATATTTTTCAATAGCAGGAATGATTTGAGTCTTAGCCATCTGAACCATTGTATTAGCTTCGATTGTTACTGACTTGCAGTAATTCTCAAGCATAATCTCACATCTTGACTCAAGCTCTTCCTTGGTAAATACCTTGTGAGCTGTAAGCATCTTAACGTTATGAGCATCAAGAAGATGAGGCATACAATCAGCAGTTGTTCTGTAATTGGAAAGTCCTCTCTTAGTTGCTTCCTTGATCCACTTATCATCATATCCGTTTCCGTCGAAGATGATTCTCTTATGATCCTTGATTGTCTTCTTGATCATGTCATGAAGTTTGCTTTCAAAATTCTTGGCACCTTCAAGAGTATCTGCATATTGCTTGAGTGATTCAGCAACAGCTGCATTAAGCATGATGTTTGCACATGCAATACTGTTGGATGAACCAAGCATACGGAATTCAAATTTATTTCCTGTGAATGCGAAAGGTGATGTTCTGTTTCTATCAGTAGTATCACGATTGAATTTAGGAAGTACATCAACACCTAACTTCATCTGTGTCTTCTTGGTTCCTGCATAAGGCTTATCTTTTTCAATAGCCTCAAGTACTGCCTGAAGTTCTTCACCTAAGAACATAGAGATAACTGCAGGCGGTGCCTCGTTAGCGCCAAGTCTGTGATCGTTACCGGCTGTTGCAACGGATATACGAAGCAAATCCTGATAATCATCAACTGCTTTAATAACTGCACAGAGGAATAATAGGAATTGAGCATTATCATAAGGTGTAGCACCGGGAGATAAGAGGTTTTGTCCTTCATCTGTTGAGATTGACCAGTTATTGTGCTTACCGCTACCGTTAACTCCTGCAAAAGGCTTCTCATGTAAGAGACAAACAAGTCCATGCTTTAAAGCTAACTTTTGCATAATCTCCATTGTTAATTGGTTGTGATCTGTACCAACATTGGTTGTTGAATAGATAGGTGCCAATTCGTGCTGTGAAGGAGCTACTTCGTTGTGCTCTGTCTTAGCTAAGATACCAAGCTTCCAAAGCTCTTGGTTAAGCTCATCCATGTAAGCTTGTACTCTGGGCTTGATGATACCGAAGTAATGGTCATCCATCTCTTGGCCCTTAGGAGCCTTGGAACCGAAAAGTGTACGTCCTGTCATCTTAAGGTCGAGACGCTTCTCATACATTGCCTTGTCGATTAAGAAGTACTCTTGCTCAGGTCCAACTGATGATGTAACTCTCTTAGCTGTATCATTACCAAATAATCTTAATATTCTAAGTGCTTGTTCATTAAGTGCTTCCATTGATCTAAGAAGAGGAGTCTTCTTATCAAGTGCTTGTCCGCCGTATGCACAGAATGCTGTGGGGATACATAATGTCTTGCCCTTGATGAATGCATATGATGTAGGATCCCATGTTGTGTATCCTCTTGCTTCGAATGTAGCTCTGATTCCTCCTGAGGGGAATGATGAAGCATCGGGTTCACCTTTGATTAATTCCTTACCTGAGAACTCCATGATTACTCCGCCATCGGGTGAAGGTGTTATGAAGCTGTCATGCTTTTCAGCAGTGATACCTGTAAGAGGTTGGAACCAATGCGTATAATGTGTTGCACCTTTTTTAAGTGCCCATTCCTTCATTGCTTCAGCTACGCAATTCGCTACGCTTACATCAAGTGCTGCTCCTTCATCTATTGTTTTCTTTAGAGATTTGTATACATTTTCCGGAAGATTGGCTTTCATCTCCCTGTCATCAAATACGTTGCATCCAAAATACTCTTTTACTGTTTCCATCTTCCTTACTCCTTTCGAGTTTTTAAAATTTTTAAGATTAATCTTTATAAGAAAAG